>ERZ1034980.39-NODE-39-length-137899-cov-41.395534_pt1 | contig 137899 bp, 118 predicted proteins | sample MGYA00520622_ERZ1034980 | MGnify/ENA primary metagenome ERZ1034980 (study PRJEB33766, sample SAMN09781791) | gut metagenome | biome: gut microbiome | host: Homo sapiens | place: Madagascar | study: EMG produced TPA metagenomics assembly of the PRJNA485056 data... | reverse complement strand
ACATAAAATAATTTCTGATTATAACAAGTTTGGAGGTGTTTTGTCGGATCAGGAAATAGAAATTATGAATAGTGTTTTTGATAAATTTCAAAATTATGGATCGGTAGAAATATCTAAATATTCACATAATGAAGAAGGATATAAGTCAACAGAACAAGGACAACTTATATCTTATAAATACGCTAAAAACATAGCGTGGGGATAATATTGAAAAACATGCGAAGGAGAATTGAGATGGAAAATAAAAAAGAGAAGAATATTTGCCCGGAGAAAGAAGATACAGAAAAATATTGGATGGATTATGTCGGTAATCGTGTAAATAGTACAATTAATAATATAAAAGATATGGGTTTCCGTGCTGATATCAATGAAAATTCAATAAAAAGATTAGTAGCATTTTCAGCAATTTTATTACCATATATACGGGCCATATTTTACGCATACCAAAGGGGGCGTTTTTCTGTATATGATATATCGTCAGTATATATTTCATTGGGAGACAATATAGTTCAAGAATGTATATTTTATGCCGGAATAATTATTGCGATTGCATTTATTTCTTTTATTAATCTATCAATAAGCCCACGAAAAGAAAAGAGGTGGAAAAAGATTGCAGTTCATTTGATATTTTATTTTGTAGAATATGTGATATTAAGTCTAATTTGGGTTTGTGTGATAGGTATACACAATATGATTGAATATAAGGAGTCGAAGGAAATTAGAGGACTTTTTTTACTTAATTGGGTACTTATTTTATTAGTCAATATTCCTTCATTCTATATAAAGTGGTATTATTGGATGGGAGAAAAAGCTGTACGTGAAGAATCTTCGCAGCTAAATAATGGATATAAAATAAAAAAAGTAGTATATTATCTTTTGGGATTGGCAATCTTGAGTTCAGTTTTGTTTGTATCTTATGGATTTGGGTATACGAACGAGAAAGAAAAAAATGAGTATAAATGTGTTCGGGAAGAAAATTCAGAATCAGAGAATGATGAATGTGAGAATGGGTATGTATATTATGCAATTCTAGATGAACAACCCAGCAGATATATAGTTTGCGCGTTAACAGGGGAGGGGAATCAATTAGAACTAGATACCTCTAAGGTAAAGATAATTGATAATAAGAATGTTGAAGTGTTTTCGGGGGTTTATGTTACCAAACAAAAATAGAAGTAGTTAACAATTTATAGACTTGAGTATGTACTAATTATTAGTATTGAAAACGATTTTAATCGTTTTGGAAGGAGTGACATATCCTATATTTAATAGGTGTTGCCGCTCCTGTTTTTTTGCATTCATATGATTTTCCATCTCAAAAATCTTCAAAACTTTCTCTTTGCATAACCCCCAATATATGTTAATGTTTTATTAGTGAGAACTGTAATGAATGTATGGGTAAAATTGAAAACAGGATGTAGTAAAGGAGAGGGTTACATGAAAAGAGGAAAGAAACTATTTACGTATTTGCTTGTGCTCGTGATGCTGCTGGCAAATACTGTGACAGGAGTTGCCGCGGAGCTGGACGAGCCGTTGCAGGAGGCAACACAAGTTGTTCATGAGGACGGAAGCGGACTGCTGTCGGAGGGTGGTTTGCTGGAAGCAGGCGATGCGGTTGCGGACAGTAGTTATGACCATTCGCATGATGCAGCGATTGTGGCTGCCATGGAGAACCTGCAGGATACCATAGATGTGACAGGCTATGGATTGACAACAACCAATGTGGAAGATGTTATACACGGTATTTTGAACATGAATCCACAGTTGTTTTATGTATCGGGTGGATTCAGATATTACAGTGACAGCCAAAGTAATGTTACAGAATTGCTCATTACATATAATTATACGAAAACCCAGATTACTTCTATGAAAGCGGAGATCGATGCAGAAGTTGCGAAGATGGAAGCTGCGATTGATACAACTGGACTGAGTGATGTGGAGATTGCACTTGCATATCATGATTACCTTGCGACAGATGTAGCATATGATTATGAGAATTATTTATCGAGTTCTTTGTCGAGCGATGATTATACTATCTATGGCACACTTGTTAAGAAGAAAGCGGTTTGCCAGGGATATGCACTGACGTTCATGTATCTGATGAAACGCCAGAATGTTGTGTGTGGCTATGTTTCAAGCAATGCTGCAAATCATGCGTGGAATGTCGTATATTTGAACAACCAGTGGTATCACATGGATGCCACATGGGACGATCCGGTGTGGGATAATCTTGGAAGAGTGAAGCACACGTATTTTATGATTTCAGATGCAACCTTGCTATCCTTGGAGAGTAAACGGTCTGATTATGTAACGAGTGTTCCGTATGGTTATACCTATACCAAAGCAATTGACAGCCGCTATGAGAGTGGGTTCTGGAGTGGTGTGCAGACATATATGTATCCATGCAATGGAGACTGGTATTATCTGGATGGATCATACGTGGCAGCAGAAAAGAGCGCGAAATATCAGCTTTCTAAATATAATTATGCAAGCCAGACAACTACCTGTTTATATGGTCCGGAATATGCAAGGTGGTGGATTACAGACAATCGTGTGTGGGCATCTTATTGCGGACGTATGGCGGCACGAAATGGTGTGATTTATTTCTCAACACCGACGACGATTGAACAGTATAGCATTTCAACTGGAACGACGAAAACGATATTCACATTGCCATCGGACACTGCAAAGGGAACTCACATATTTGGACTTGGATTTATAGATGATGATCTATATTATGTGATTGCGGATACAGCGAATTATGAAGGACAGGAAACCTATAATAAGGTAAACCTTTGCACTTCTCATGTATATGGAGCGGTGCAGACAATCAATCCAACGTATGAGCAGGCGGGAAAGAAATATCATGTTTGTAAAACATGTGGATATAGTGAAGACATAGAAAATCTCCCGAAACTGGTTAAGGTGTCGACAATTACGATTGTAGGTGGCAAGAAATCCATGACAGTGGGAGAGTCATATACGGTTGAGGCTGTGCGTGTGGTACCGGATAACGCTACTAATAAGGAGGTCACTTGGTCTTCTTCCAATCCAAGTGTTGCATCCATAGATACGAATGGAACAGTGACAGCAAAGGCGGCAGGTACAGCGACGATCACAGTAACAGCAAAGGATGGGCAGGGGGCCAAGGATTCTTTTGCCGTGACAGTGAAGAAGGCCGATTCTTCAGAAACACCGGATCCGGGTCCAAATCCAGACCCGACACCAAACCCGAACCCAACGCCAACGCCGAACCCAACACCAACACCAGATCCAACGCCAACGCCGAACCCAACACCAACACCAGATCCAACACCAAGTCAGCCGGTTACACCAGCTGTAACCGTGCGGTATACAACCCATGTGCAGACGTTTGGCTGGCAGGGAAATGAGAATGATGCAAAGACATGGTTTACAAATGGTGCGATGGCGGGAACGAGCGGAAAAGCGAAGCGCCTGGAAGGTATCAAGATTCGTGTGACGGGCAATGATAATCTGGGAATCCAGTATACAACACATTGCCAGAGTTATGGCTGGTTGCCGTGGTCTGCCAATGGTGAGATGAACGGAACGGAGGGCGAGGCAAAACGTCTCGAAGCAATCAAGATTCAGCTGACAGGTTCGGATGCAGGTAAATACGATGTATATTATCGCGTGCATGCGCAAAGCTACGGTTGGCTCGGCTGGGTGAAGAATGGCGCACCATCAGGAACAGCCGGTTATGCAAAACGTCTGGAGGGAATCCAGATTGTGGTTGTAAAGAAAGGTGCTTCCTTCAATACGAGAATGGGAAATATCAATTCCGCATATGCGCTTGGCTATTATGCGAAGGCGGGTACGTCTCCGGTTGTAAATGCAAAGAATACATCCAATGCTGATCCGCAGATTGCAGGTGAAGCACAGACAAACGTGACCTACCGTACCCATGTGCAGAGCTACGGCTGGCAGGCATGGAAGTACAATGGTCAGATGAGTGGTACAAGTGGTCAGGCAAAGCGGCTGGAGGGTATCAATATCCGTCTTTCTAACCAGCAGTACAGCGGAGACATCGTGTATACAACACATGTACAGAGCTATGGCTGGCAAGGAAATGAGAACAACCAGTCGACATGGCGGAAGAATGGCGTGATGAGTGGTACGAGTGGCGAGGCAAAACGTCTCGAAGCAATCCGAATCAATTTGACCGGTGAGATGGCAAAGCATTATGACATTTACTATCGTGTGCATGCACAGTCATTTGGCTGGCTTGATTGGGCGAAGAATGGTGCACCATCCGGTACAGCCGGTTATGCAAAGCGTCTGGAAGGCATTCAGATCATTTTAGTTCCAAAGGGACAGCCGGCGCCGGCGAAAAATTACGGTGGCATTACTTCGGTTCGCGCATCGTATATTGCAAAATAAACATACATAAGATCCCCTCAGCATACATTTTGCTGAGGGGATTTTTTGCGTTGGAGGAGCGATGGATAGCCTGTATGGTTCGGCGTGTGGCGCCTATATATATGATGAGGATGTGCTTGATTTCCTTGTGAAATACGACAACAATCTGGCGGGGGAGATGCAGATCCTACAGCCGGACTGCAGAACGATCATTAACAGTCAGTTCCTTGTGGCGTATCGTAGTGTCTATGATGCGGCTGGAGCAGCACTCTCGGCAGATACACTGTTTCGGTTAGGTTATGACCGGATACCGAAATGCTTTGGACTGATGGATACCTCGGCATTGCAGGGGATTGGTATTGGCGCAGTTCAGACGGTGCCAGGACTTTCTTTGTCAGGAAAGGATGTGTTGGTTGGGTTTATTGATACAGGTATCGACTTTGCGAATCCACTGTTCCGCAGAGCCGACGGTACATGCCGGGTGACGGCAATCTGGGATCAGACACAGACGGCATATGAAGCGGGTGAACCCAATATGTCTGTACAGAGCGGGGAGATCGATACGCGTCCCATCTTTGGATATGGCAGGGAGTATCCGCAGGAGTTGTTGAATCTGGCGATACAGACGGAACAGCCGTATCAGATTGTACCAAGCCGGGATACGGACGGGCACGGTACGTTTCTGGCATCGGTGGCTGCCGGGAACACCTATCTGGATGGGGATGATATATTTTCCGGTGTGGCACCGGAATCGGATATTATCATGGTGAAATTAAAGCAGGCAAAGCAGCGTCTGCGAGATTTCTTCCTGATTCCCGATGGCGTTCCATGTTATTCGGAGGCAGACATCATACTTGGCGTGAAATACCTGATTAACAAGGCGATGGAGCTGGGGAAGCCGCTTGTAATCTGTCTGGGACTGGGGACGAATCAGGGTGATCACAATGGGAATCTGAATCTGGAGCTTTATCTGGATACGGTTGTGACACTGCCGGGAATCTGCGTGGTCGGAAGTGCTGGAAATGAGCTTGGCACAGGCGGGCATTTTGCAAGCCTGTCTACGATCAATCTGGGCAATCAGAACGGGATCTCACAGCCGCGGACACGGACGGTAAGAAATGAGATGGAGATCTATGTGGAAGATGAGAATCCGGGTTTTTGCACGGAGATCTGGGGGCGTGCGCCAAGTCTGTACCAGATAGCGGTATATTCCCCGACTGGGCAGCGGTTTGATCAGCTTTTTCCGAACCGTGACAGTTCTGGAATGATTACATATTTGTATGAGGGAACGACGTTGTATGCGGAAAGTGTAGTGGTCGAGAACAATTCGGGTGATCCGTTTATCCTGCTGCGGTTTGAGAAGCCTGCGCCCGGTATCTGGCGGATTGAAGTGACAGAGAATTACAGCAGCTTTCCGGCAGGGTACGATGCATGGCTGCCGATCCGTCAATTTTTGGGCGGCAATACGCGGTTTTCACGGCCAGATCCGGAAGTGATTCTTTGTGCGCCAGCGAATGCGCGTGGGACGATAACTGTAGCCGGGTACAATCATCTGGATAATTCGTTGTATGTGGAATCCAGCCGTGGATATACCAGAAAAGGACGGATTCAGCCGGATTTTGCGGCGCCAGCCGTGCGTGTGGCGGGGCTGCTTGCGGGAGGCAGCGGGACGCGACCGCTGTTCGTGCGCCGGAGCGGTACGAGTGTCGGGGCTGCATTGACCGCCGGGGCGGCGGCACTTTTCTTCGAATGGGGCATCGTGCGTGGCAATTATTATGGGATGAATACCGAAGTGATCCGGCAGATTTTGATTCGTGGTGCGCGGACAGTCGTCGATATTGCATATCCAAACCCTGCGTGGGGATGGGGTGTGCTGGATATATCACGTGCTTTTGAGGCCCTGCGCGGCTAAGCAGACCGGATAACAGGATAGTTGGATGGATATCATGCTGATACTGGACAAATAGAGAAAAAAAGGGTATCATAAGGGAAATATGTCGTACGATTCAAATTTGAAAACAGGAGTTGTATAGATTATGATATGTAAACATTGTAAAGCGGAAAATGAAGATGGTGCATTGTTTTGCAGCAACTGTGGAAAACCGTTAGAAGATGAAGAATATGACCGCGAGAAAATGCGGGGGAATACGAAGCTGTATATCGGAATATCTATCGCGCTTATGATATTTCTGGCAAGTGGTCTGGTGTTTGGATTCTTCTATTTCAGTAACAAAGTACAGAAAGCCAACGATGAGCGAAATACAATTGCTTCAGAAAGCGATGTGGCAGCCAATTATTTCCGGTCACAGATCCGGGAGCAGGAGGATGCAATCACAGAGCTGCAGTCCCAGATTGATCTTCTGAAAGCATCAATCACAGATTATCAGAATAAGGAAGAAGACTATAAGAAGCAGATTACCGCGCTTGAGGATAAGGAAGAGGCGATGGATGGTCTGGCAAGCTTCACGGATGCGGTGCCATCCCAAGGCTATGAGGATATGTTTGTCAGTGATACATTCCTGAAGTTCATGACAAATGAGGCTGATACATCAGAGGAAGGTGCAGAGACAACTGAGGCACAGACACCACAGGAAGCCGTACTGCGTGTATGTATTTCCGGTGATATCGAGGTAAGCGTGGAGTCCTCGGATGAGGATGTTGCGAGCTTCGCATGGGATACTTCTCCAGTCGGACCATCGGTAGCGAGACTGCGTGTGATCCCGGGCAAGAAGGGAACGGCAATCTTAACATTTACGAACAATTTAAACGACGAGCAGATCAAGGTTTACGTCTATGTACAGTAACAAACATCCATATAGGAATTATAGAATAAATAAGAAAAGCACAGTTCAACTTTGAACTGTGCTTTCCTTATTTGTTCGATTCCTGATTGCCAATTATACTGTTGGAGCCTTGTAGTTGTCGGAGATTGTTCCGAACTCCTTGTACTCCTGAATTCTTGACTGGATACGCTCAGACTGATCCAACAGGCTGCTGATAGAAGCATTGTGGTTCAGGTGATCGATCAGAGTTGCAATATACTTGCTCAGGTCAGCAGACTCATACCAGTCATGGTTGAAGAGCTCTGGATCCTGATAAGTCAGGTTTGTTGTGATAACCTTCTCGATGGTACCCTCTGCCTTTGCCTGGTCGAAGATGTCCAGACCAGCAGTAAACAGACCGAACGTTGCAAGACAGTACACACGTCTTGCCTTACGAGCCTTTAACTGACGGGCAACATCCAACATACTCTCACCGGAAGCAATCATATCGTCGATGATGATAACATCTTTGCCCTCGACACTGTCACCAAGGAACTCATGTGCAACGATTGGGTTCTTGCCATTTACGATCGTTGTGTAATCACGTCTCTTATAGAACATACCAACATCAACACCCAAGTGGTTTGCGAAGTAGATCGCACGGTTCATGGCACCTTCATCCGGGCTGATTACCATCATGTGATCGCTGTCCAAAGTCAGATCCGGTGTTGTGCGGAGCAGTGTCTTGATGAACTGATAGGTTGGCATGATATTTTCAAAACCGCTGTAAGGAATCGCGTTCTGGACACGAGGATCGTGAGCATCAAAAGTAATGATATTGTCAACGCCAAGTCCGACTAACTCCTGCAATGCGATTGCACAGTCCAGAGACTCACGGCTGCTGCGCTTATGCTGACGGCTCTCGTACATGAAAGGCATGATAACGGTGATGCGGTTTGCCTTGCCTGCCATGGCAGCGATAACACGCTTCATATCGGAATAGTGATCGTCTGGGGACATCATATTTGTCTTACCACAGATCTTGTACTCGATGCTATGGTTTACAACATCAACCATGATGTAAACATCAGTACCACGTACGGAATCCTGTAAAGTACCCTTAGCTTCACCGGAACCAAAACGTGGACAAGAGGATTTCAGGATATAGGAATCTCTCTCATAGCCTGCAAATGTGATGTTGTCCTTGTGCTCGTTGTGACGTTCTGCTCTCCAGCGTGCAAGGTAGCTATCCACTTTTTCACCGAGGGCTTTGCAGCTCTCCAAAGGGATGATTCCGAGCTTTCCAACTGGAACTGTAATAAGATGACTTGAATCTGGCATGATTTTTTCCTCCATTGTGTGATTACAGCTTAGAACCCTGTATCATTTCTTTTTTTCTTTTTTGATACCTTATGTTTTCACCGTACAGTTGAAGTACAGTGTAACGTTCAATGATGCGGGACATGATACGTTCGGAATACCGCTCCTGTAATTCCTTCATGGAAAGATTGGTCGAGATGACCGTCGATTTTCCGGTAAGTCCCCTCTGGTTGATAACTTCAAAAAGCTTGGAGCAGACAAAGGCATTGGTTGTCTCTGTGCCCAGATCATCGATTACCAACAATTCGCTATTATAAATATATTTGTATAATTCTTCAAGTTCTAATTTTTTATTCATCAGATATTGTCCGAAAACCTGTTCAAACAGATCGTTTGCGGACAGATAGAGAACGGTGTGCCCTTCGTCCAGTAACGCTTTCGCGATACAGTTCGTGAGAAAAGTCTTTCCGAGACCGGTTTCTCCATATAATAACAGGTTTCCGCGTTCGGTATCCTGTGTCGCAAATGTATTCACGAAACGGTGGACAAGATGCAGCACATTTTTGGCATTGTCATATGGACTGACAGACCAGTTCCGGTTCTCTGGAATCGTGTGACTGTAATAATCCAGATCAAATGTATCGAAGTTCTCGGAATCCAGAACCTGTGTCATGTTGGACTGGCGATATAAGGCATCCACAATCCGGCGTTCAAAGCATGCGCAGACCTTGCCGTCCACATAGGCGAGATCCTTGCAGACCGGACAATCATAGATTGGTTCCAGATATGTAGCAGGGTAGCCGTGTGTCAGGAGCAGTTCCTGTATCCGCGCAGAATTGCTGCGGTTCTGATTGGAGATCTCCTGTGTGTCAGCTGCCTGTCCGAGTGCTTTTTTCTTCGCGAGCGCGATATAGGAAAGCTTGTTTTCGGATTGCAACTGTTTGATCTCTGGAATCTTCGCATAGATTTCTTCCTGCCGTTCCTGCAGGCGCCGTTTGTTGCGCAGGCGAACCTGTTCGTAATCATGCAGGATATTTTCTTTTTTCAGCAACTCAAAATTCATTGACCGTTTACCTCTTTGTGGAACAGCTGCTCCATCTCATCAAGTTCGGAGCTCATGCTGCTCTGTGTAAAGTTTGTAAATGCATTTCCGCTTTTCTTCGTGGTAGCAGAGGCTTTCTGGTTCTTGGCTGTCTCGGCGTGGGCGAGATCTTCCTGCTTGATGCCGGCAAAATCTGTCACCCCTGCGTTATGCCATGCGGTCAGAATCCCATTCACATATTTGATCGTAGGATTCTGTGTGTGTAAGACTGCACGCTTGCAGGCTTCCTCTACGATATCCTCACCGAAGCCGTAGTCCTTTGTCCATGTCTTAAAGAATTCCTGCTCGATCGTTGTCGGTGCCCCGCGCTTAATGCCAAGCGTCTTGTAGAAGACACGGCAGACACCGCTCATAAGAGCGTATTGTTCCTTGGCCTGTGCCTTTGTCTGAATACCGTCCTGATACCAGCCGATGGCAGTAGCCTCTAAGTAACGGCAGTTTTTCTTCTTCATTGTGGTACAGTATTCAATCAGATATTCGAATAAATCAACACTGAATCCAAGTGTATCATATATGTACATCAATGACTGCGTATCCGACTGTGAGATCGGCTTCTCAAATAAAGTCTCTACTTGATATAATATATCTTCCCAGTCCTGATCGCGCAAGAGTTTATCGATATCTTTCTGCGTAAATTTCGGCTTTTGTGGTGCGGAAAGTTCCATCGCAGGTGTTGTAATCGGTACAATCTTGTTGGAAGGCTTCTCTGAGCGCTCCGCTGTGTCTGCTTTTTCCACATGTGCAGATGTATCATCGGAACGAAGCAGGGAAAATGCATCCGATTCTGTGGATAACTCCATTTCCGGTGCTTTCAGTGGCAGAACCACAATCCCGGTTGGCTGTCCCTTTCCGTCAAAGGTCAGACGCAGTGCATCCTTGGTCACCCAATACTTGATAGCACGGCAGATATCTTTTTCTGTGAGATTAAAATGATCCGCAATCTCGGCAACCGAGATCTGCTGTTTGCTGTTCAGCAACCGGATCAGATACAGATACACCTTTACAAACTCCCCGTTTGCATCTGTCATATAATAGTCGATAAAAAAGTTCGAGATGGAAGAATAAGTCTCGCTATTTTCAGTTGAAATCGTAATTGTCTTCATAGTTTTTTGAACCTTCCCTTCATCGCTTCGCTTAGAAGCATTTCAAATTATAGCATGAAGAAAATTAAATTCAAGCGAACATCTTTTCGGTCGGAGCGTTTACGAAAATTGTGGAAAATGTGGATAATGTGGACAATCAGTTACCATAAAAAATAAGGGTGTGGAATCAAGCCGTTTGCAGACGATTTATGTTACAATTATGTTAACTAAAAATGAAAAGACCTGTTTGGTAATTTTCCCCAAACAGGTCTGTGGATAATGTGGATAACTATTTTTTTAACAGTGTATTTCCGATAGAATCAACATTTCCGGCGCCCATAGTTATCAACAGGTCATTTTTTTTGCAATTTTTTTTCACATACTCGGTGATGCTGTCGAAGTCGCCAAGGTAGATGGCATGACCACCGTTGGCGTTGATCTTGTCACAGACATCCTTCGAGGAAACAAGTCCGGTATCCTGCTCTCTTGCGGCATAAATATCTGCCAGAAGCACGTGATCGCAGGTTGCAAGTGCCTGTCCAAATTCGTCCAGAAGCGCCTTGGTACGGGAGTATGTATGAGGCTGGAAGATGCACCACAGTTCGTTGTGTGGTGTGTTCTTGGCAGCCGCCAAGGTTGCAGCAATCTCGGTTGGGTGATGTGCATAATCGTCGACAATTTTGACACCATTTTCCGTGATTCCCTTGTGCTCGAACCGGCGGTGTGCACTGGAACAGCGTGCCAGACCGGCAATCGTGTATTTGCGGTCGATGCCGAGGAAATCTGCGACTGCGATAACCGACAGGGAATTCATGACATTGTGGATACCCGTTGCATGCAGCTTGATCTGATCCTGCTTCTCGCCTTTGACAACGAGTGTGTAAGTTGGGTGCCCTTCTTCGTCGAAAGTAATATCTGTGGCACTGTAATCATTTCCTGCATTCATACCGAAGGTAATGATATTGCAGTGCAGATCTTTTGTCACATGTTCGTAATATTTCATATCGCCATTGACGACGAGCAGTCCGTCGTCAGGAAGAATCTCTGCGAATGTCTTGAAGGAATCTGCGATCTCCTCGATGCCGCTGAAGAAATCGAGATGATCCGCGTCCACATTCAGGATGATACTGATATATGGATGGAATGCGTGATAGCTGTTTGTGTATTCACAGGCCTCTGTAACGAAATAATCGGAGTGTCCCACGCGGATATTGCCGCCGATCGCATCCAACATACCACCGATGGAGATGGTTGGATCGGTCTGCGCCTCCAGCAATACATAGGAGAGCATGGAGGTTGTTGTTGTCTTGCCGTGCGTTCCGCTGACTGCGACGCCGTATTTGTAGTTCAGCATGATCTGACCGAGGAGCTGTGCCCGTGTCAGCATCGGAATATTTCTGCGTTTCACTTCTACAAATTCCGGATTGTCCGCATGAATGGCTGCGGTATATACGACGAGATCAATATCATCGGAGATATTTTCTGCTTTCTGTCCGATGAAAATGCGGGCGCCCAGATTCTTCAGAATCTCTGTGATCTCGGATTCCTTCATATCGGAACCGGATACGGTAAAGCCCTCCTGCAATAAAATCTCGGCAAGTCCGCTCATGCTGATACCGCCGATACCCATGAAATACACATGGATCGGTTTTTCAAAATCTACTTTATACATGGTAATAATCTGCCTTCCTTAATCTCTGTTTGTGATGTATTTGGATCGCATGCGGGGCATGCGAAGCCATATTTATTCCATATTATAGCACGATTGATTGACATTACAACAAATTTACGAAATTTATATGCAATGCCAATTGACTTCATGCGGCATTTATGACATTATATATTTTAGTAGTTTTTTATTAAAATTACGACCTATAAGAGAGGATTTATATTAGGAGGAACAGCATGAAAGTATGTGAAATGTGTGGAGCACAGAATGATGATGTCTTCACAAAATGCTCAGTTTGTGGCGCAGATCTGCCATCTATGAACAGCCAGGATGGCGATGATGAGAAGACCGTTCTGATCGATCCGGATCAGGCACCAGCACAGCCGTCAGGTCTGTCATTAAAGACAGATACAAGTACGTATGGACAGGCAGATGCAGGACAGACAAACCCACAGCCAGCAGCACCACAGTTTGGCGGCATGGGACAGCCACAGATGAATGGTATGGGACAGCCACAGATGAATGGTATGGGACAGCCACAGATGAACGGCATGGGACAGCCGGGCATGAACGGAATGTCACAGCAGGGTATGCCGGGACAGGCACCATATGGACAGCCAGGATTTGGTGGTCCGACACCAGCGCAGCCGGCAAAGCCAAAGAAAGGTCTGATCATTGGTATTATTGCAGCAGCCGTTGTTGTATTGGCAGTTGCATTTGTTCTGATCTTCAAGGGCGGATTCGGAGCAAAGGGAGGAGCATCTTCCCCAGAAGCAGTTGCACAGCAGTTTATCGAGGCGATGAATGATCAGGATGTAGATAAGATGTCTGCACTTTGTCCACCATTCCTTGATCCAGGACAGGAAGATATTGAGGATATGCTTGATTCTTATTCTGGATATGATGTAACTTTCAAGTATGAGGGCGTTGAGAGCAAAGAGATGTATGACAGCGATGATCTGGATGATCTTGAAGAGGATATCAGTGATTATGCAGACAAAACAATCAAGCTGCAGGACGCTTGTGATCTGGAGTTCTCTTTCAACGTAGCAGTGACAATGAGTGGCGAGACTTACGATCAGTCAAGCACATATCCGATCACATGTATCAAGTACAAGGGAAACTGGTATCTCTATGAGTAAGAAGACACAGACGATTCTGACAATCTGTGTAGATATAAGTATGCTGGCAGTCATTGTGACTGCCAGCTATTTGTTACTCACGGGGAAATTGCAGGGGAACTGGATTCATGTAGCGCAGATCGCAATTATCGCTGCGATTCCGACGCTCTTCTTTGTAAGCTTCTTGAATTTCGGTATGCAGAAATACGAGAAGATGCGCCCGGAGGATGCGTGGGAAGATGAGCACGATGAAACAGAAGAACAGGATGAAAATAAAAATGCACCGCAATCATAATAACTGCGGTGCATTTTTTATTGCTGATCGAATGTAATGCTGTCTGCCCATTGCAACATGGACTTTTCTAAAGAGTCGTACGAACGGTGCTTGCACACGAATTCACAGATCCAGTAATTGTTCCCTTCCTTCAGCATGCAGTGCAGATAGGTGTATTTGGCACCGGATACGGTCTGCGTGTTGCTGAAATAATAGTAGTTGTTCCGCTGTACCAGCTTATCAGTGGAAATGCCGTTCAGGCTGCAGATTTCCTTTGCGTAATCCTTCAGTCCTGCAATTTCGTAGCCCTGATATTCAAGGTCGGACGCATTTTCGGTTTTTACGGAAAATGATACATCGTCGCTGACGAAGTAGGCGTCAAAACCGGACATCTTACTTTCTTTGAAATTATCGGTCAGGGTAATGGTCATCGTACCAACGGTGAAGTTTTTGGGATTGCCGCTGCATCCACATAGGAGACAAGCGGTAAGCACGATCAGGCACAGCCCTAAAGTTATTTTTTTTGATTTCGAACGCATAGTTAAACTCCTTTCCTAGTTGCCGTCGTCTTGCTGATGCTGTTTGGAGAGTCCTTCCTGTATAAATGCATCGATGTTACGTTCGGTTGATTTTAAAATGGCTGCCAGCCGTTCCTGTTCGGCGGCTTTTTCTTTTGCAGCTTCGATTTCGCGTTGCTTTTTTTCTTCATCCTCTGCAGCTTCCCGGTTGAGCCGGGCCATGATCTCGTTGGCACGGGCTAACACATCGTCGTCGACACCTGCCGGAATCTCTTCCGGATCTAATGCAGAATTGGTGCTGCTTATGTCTGGTTCTGCATTGACAGCCGGTGCGGATGCCGTTGGTTCGGAAGACATATGTGCTGCCTCCGAAACCAGATCGTCGATATTATGCTGGCTCTGCCGGTTCGTGTCAAGCACGGCATCTGCAAGCGCCTGAGCATCGAGCGTTTCTGACTGCGATGGTTTCGTTGGTGCCGCATATTTGACGTCCGGCTCTTTTTCTTCTGGCCACTCGCCGCTATGGATGAGTTTATAGACCGGCTTATATACGATACACCACCATTTGTAGACGGTTCGTTTTGCCCGGAATAGAAAGTTATCGTACATGTAAGCCTCCTATATATTTTGTGTATAAATGTATAATGCTATCACTATAATAGCATGATTTTATCTGGAATAAAAGTTAAAAATTTGTTAGTTTTTTATGATAAAAATACTTTTGAAATATGGTTGTAAATCTTGACATAAGCGATTATACTAGGGGTGTATGTCAAAATGGGAGAAGATTTGGCAAATAAATATAAAACGAGGTAATAAGTGATGAGAAAGACAAAGATTGTTTGTACGCTGGGACCTGCAACGGATAACGAGGATGTACTGCGGAAGCTTATGCTTGCCGGAATGAATGTGGCAAGACTGAATTTTTCGCACGGTACACACGAAGAACAGAAGAAACGTATGGACATGGTCAAGAAGCTGCGTGCGGAGCTTGGACTTCCAATCGCAATTTTGCTCGACACAAAAGGACCTGAGATTCGTACCCGCGATTTTGAGGGTGGAAAGGCAGAGCTTAAGGCGGGTGATTTCTTCACACTGACAACGAGAGATCTTGTTGGTGACAGCACCATTACCTCTATCACATATAAGGATTTGTATAAGGATGTACAGATTGGTACTCATATTCTGATCGACGATGGTCTGATCGAGCTTCAGGTAACATCGATCAGTGGAGAGGATATTTTATGTACCGTTATTACCGGAGGCCCGGTTTCTAACCACAAGGGCATCAATGTGCCGGATGTGCATCTGAATATGCCGTACTTAAGCGAAGTAGATCAGAGCGATATCCTGTTTGGTATTGAGCAGGACGTAGATTTTATAGCGGCTTCTTTCGTTCGTTCAGCTAAGGACGTATTGGAAATCCGTGAGCTGTTAAATGCGAACGGTGGAAATAACATCAATATCATTTCCAAGATCGAGAATTCTGAAGGCGTTAACCACATCGACGATATCATTTATGTGTCCGATGGTATTATGGTAGCCCGTGGAGATATGGGTGTGGAGATTCCTTGCGAGGAAGTCCCAGTTATCCAGAAGATGATTATCAATAAGGTATATATGGCTGGTAAGCAGGTTATCACAGCGACACAGATGCTGGATTCCATGATCAAGAATCCGCGTCCGACACGTGCGGAGACAACGGATGTAGCCAATGCAATCTATGATGGTACAAGTGCGGTTATGCTGTCTGGCGAGAGTGCTGCCGGTAAATATCCGGTAGAGGCAGTTGAGATGATGGCAAAGATTGCAGAGCGTGCAGAGGCAGCCATTGATTATAAGAAGAATTTCTTCCACTATGAGCGTGCAGCAAACCAGAACGTGACAGATGCGGTCTGCCATGCAGCTTGTACAACAGCCATTGACTTAAATGCGGCAGCGGTTATCATCGTGACAAAGTCTGGTGTATCTGCAAGAAATATTTCGAAGTACAGACCAAGCTGCAACATCATTGCCGGTACGACAAGTGACAAGGCATATCGCCAGCTCAATATGTCATGGGGCGTAACTCCGGTACATCTCGAAGAGCAGAATGAGGTATTCACACTGTTTGATCATGCAGTGGCAGCAGGTAAGAAGCAGGGCTTGTTACAGCCGGGCGATAAGGTTGTTATCGGCGCAGGTGTACCACTTGGTATTTCCGGAAATACAAATATGTTGAAGGTTCAGGTCGTAGAGTAAGAGAGGGTTTATGAAAACACTGGTGATAATTCCAGCCTACAATGAGGCACCGAATATTGTGCATACGGTAGAAAGCTTAAAAGCAGCATGCCCGGACGTGGATTACGTAGTTGTAAATGATTGTTCTGGCGATGATACAGCAAAAATCTGTGAGGAGCATGGATATACATATCTGAATCTTCCGATCAATCTGGGGATTGGCGGAGGTATGCAGACTGGATATCGGTATGCAGCAGAAAATGGATATGATATTGCAATTCAGATGGATGGAGATGGACAGCACAATGCGGAATATATTCCTGATTTGATTGCCCTGATTGAAAAAGGAGAGGCGGATCTGGTTATTGGATCACGTTTTATCAATAAAGAAGGATTTCAGACATCGGGTATGCGCCGCGCAGGTATCAATATTCTGAATACAGTTCTCCGGTTGTGCGGACATGTCCGGGTAACAGATGCGACAAGTGGATTTCGCGCAGCGTCCAGGGGAGTCATTACGTTTTTTGCTCATAATTATGCACAGGATTATCCGGAACCGGAGTCAATCATTGCAGTGAATGCAAGTGGATTTAAGGTAAAGGAGGTCCCCGTAATCATGAATGAACGAACCGCAGGTGTGTCTTCGATTAGCCCGTGGAAGTCAGTATATTATATGATAAAGGTAACTCTGGCAATTGTGATTTACCGGATTGCAGGAAAAAAATGGAGGTAAACAGATAATGACAACTATATTTCGTATAATTTTGTTGATCGGCGTGCTGTTATACCTCGCGATTATACTGGTATTGATGCGGAAGGGACGGATGAGTTTAAAATATTCATTGATCTGGTTCCTGTCCGGTGTGATTTTGCTGATTTGCGCGATATTTCCACAGGTCATTCGGTTCTTTACACAGTTGATGGGTGTGTATTCTGAAGCAAATGCAGTATTCTTTATTGGGGTTTGCTTCCTGATTCTGATTGGGCTGTCATTGACGTCGATTGCGTCCGGACAATCAGAGCGAATCCGGACATTAGTGCAGACACAGGCAATTCTGGAAAAACGCGTGCGCGAATTGGAAAAGAAGATGGAGCAGATGGAGCATGAAACAGAAAAATAATTTTACGGCAAGGGATCATACATTTGTGATCTGTGCATACAAAGAAAGTAAATATCTGAAAAACTGTATCCGGTCCTTGGAGAACCAGACAGTGAAAAGCCACATTCTGATTGCAACATCAACAGGAAATGCGTATATTCGTGGTTTGGCAGAACAATATCATATTTCTTTATATGAAAATGATGCCCCATCCGGGATTGCAACGGATTGGAATTTTGCGTATCGGCAGGCACATACAAAATTAGTAACGATTGCACATCAGGATGATATTTATAATCCAAATTATCTGGAAGAGATGTTAGACGCATTGAATCGTGCAAACGATCCGATTCTTGCACATTCGGCATATTATGAGATCCGGGATGGAAAACCGGTGTATAAGAACCGGTTGTTGACGATTAAGAAGCTGTTGTTGCTTCCATTTACAACAAGGAAAACGTGGAATAGTATATTCCTGCGTCGACGATCTCTGTCGTTTGGATGTGGGATATGTTGTCCGTCCGTTACGTATGTGAAGGCAAGGTTGCCAGAAGAACCATTTACAGTTGGCTGTAAGGCAGATTTGGATTGGGAAGCGTGGGAAAGATATTCTAAGCTGCCAGGAGCTTTCTGCTATGTGAAGAAGCCGATTATGGGGCATCGTGTACATGAGGAATCAGAGACCTCGCATGTGATTGGAGAAAACAATGGACGAAGTCCAGAAGATTATGCTATGTATCGGAAATTCTGGCCGGAATGGATGGCGAAATTGCTGATGCATTTCTATCAAAAGGGACAGGATAGTAACCAGTTATAGGAAATTGTAAAAATTACTTGCTATCTGGGACAAAAAGGGGTACAATGTCAACAGTGATAATAATTATCAATAAAGAATGATATTATCAATACTGAATGAAGAGTAAGGAGGATATTACCATGGCATTTCAGATCAACGATGGATGCGTTATGTGTGGAGCATGTGCAGGCGCTTGTCCTGTAGGCGCAATCTCAGAAGGCGATGGCAAGTACGAAATCGACGCTTCTGCATGTATCTCATGTGGAGCATGTGCAGGAACTTGCCCAACAGGTGTTATCTCTGAGGAGTAATCATTGAATTGATTACATATAGAAAAAGAGTCTTGATTGTCAATCAAGGCTCTTTTTCTTATGTCTTGATATTACAATATGGAAATTATTTTATGTGACCGATATCACCTTCCTTCGCTGCGCGCATATCATATCCGTATAGATATAAGAAGCTTCTGTGATAGTTTTATATTCCTTCGTATGATATGACACATCTGTAAATATAATTGGAATAAAGCTACAGGAAATACCTGTAAAGAAATAAGAATTGTAAATAACTATGCAAGATTTACCATACTATATTATTGGGAAAAATGCAAGTCTCTGGAATCGAATTTCCAGTAATATTTTGTGAAAATATTGAGAAATCGCTTTACATGTGGGAGTTTTGTGATAAACTAAGTAATACAAAAAATAATGTTTTTGTAAACACTTGCGAAGGAGTTGACGAGTATGAAGCTAGAACGATTAAGCGAGAATCAGATACGTTGCACACTTTATAAGTCAGACTTGGCAGATAAGGAACTTCATTTAACGGAATTAGCATATGGAACAGACAAAGCCAAAGAACTGTTCCGGGAACTGATGCAACAGGCATCCAGTGAATTAGGATTTGAAGTGGATAATGTTCCGCTTATGATAGAAGCAATACCTGTATCGCCAGAGTGTTTGATTCTGGTTATTACAAAAGTAGATGATCCGGAGGAACTGGATACAAGATTCTCCAGATTTACACGTCCATCGGATGTGGATGATTCCTATGAGGACGATGAGGAGGATGAAGATTCGGATGGTGGTCTTGGATTGGCAGATGAAGCCGATGGCGAATCCATTGTCGAGGACAATCCGGTGAATGGACTGCTGAAGGCAATCGGCGGATTGGCGGAAGACTTAAGTGGTCTGATGAGTGGTAAGGGCGTAAAGCCGGCACAGACGAATCCATCTGCATCGGATCGCAGAACAGAGATTCCGCAGGCGGTGGAACAGCCGGAAATCTTCCGTATCTATGCATTTAAGAATCTGGATCAAGTTATCTTGTCTGCAAAACTTGTAAAGGGTATCTATGACAGCGAGAATTCTTTGTATAAGAATCCGCGAGACAGTCGTTTTTATCTGTATATGACGAAGGATAAAAACACAGACAATGAGTTTGTGAAGACCTGTAACCTGTTGGGTGAATATAGTAACCGGGTACGTGCAACGTATGCTACACCAAGTCACATGCGTGAGCATTATAAACTGATTATTGATGCGAATGCATTGCAGACACTTGCGAAGCTGTAAAGAACAGTGAAACAAAAAAGATCATCGACGTTATTGTTGACGTCGATGATCTTTTTTGTGTATTATGCAGATATTTCTATCTGCATGATGTATGGAATTTATAATAGGTTAGTTCAAAGTTTTCTTCACAGCTGCAACAACTGCATCCTTTGTGATGCCGAAGTGCTCAAAGAGCTGATTGCCTGGTGCAGAAGCACCGAAGGACTTCATTCCGACGAACTCGCCGTTGATACCGATGTATTTGCCCCATCCAAACTCGGAGAGTGCTTCGACACCAACTCTGGCTGTGACGTTCTTTGGAAGTATTGCATCCTTGTACTCATCTGGCTGATCCTCAAACAGATCCATACATGGCATGCTGACAACGCGGACATCAATATTCTCGGCTGCAAGCTCTTTCTTTGCCTCGACAGCAAGGGAAACTTCCGAACCGGTTGCGATGATGATGGCATCTGGTGTATCCTTCGTAGAATCCTCTAAGATGTAACCGCCCTTTAATGCTTCCTGGCTGCTGCCATCTAACTGTGGCAGATTCTGTCTGGAGAGAACCAGCGCAGTAGGCGCATCCTTCTTATTTGTTGCGAAGTACCATGCGGCTGCACATTCCGTTGCATCTGCTGGACGGTATACATAGAAGTTCGGCATAGCGCGGAGCATAGCGAGCTGCTCAATTGGCTCGTGAGTTGGACCATCTTCACCGACGCCGATACTGTCGTGTGTCAGTACATAAGTAAGAGGAACACCCATCAGAGCGGAAAGTCTTGCCATTGGCTTTACATAATCGCTGAATACGAAGAATGTAGAGACGAATGGACGTAAACCTCCGTGCAGGGCAATACCATTTCCGATGGCTGCCATTGCGATTTCACGGATACCAAAGTGAATGTTCTTGCCAAGCGGATTCTCCTTGGAGAAGTCCCCGGCATCCTTCATGTTTGTCTTGGTTGATGGAGCAAGGTCTGCTGCACCACCAAACATATTAGGAACAACATTGTTGATAATATTCAAAAGCTTTCCGGATACATTTCTGGTTGCTTCCGGCTTGTCGAAAGAATTCCAGAACTCGTCCAAGTCATAGAGACATTTTGCGTTGTCGGTGTTGTGGTAGTTGTCCCACAGCTCTTTCATCTCCGGATATGTCTTGCAGTAGTCTGCGAATAATGCATTCCATGCATCCTCGACCGTTGCCTTCTCCTCAGCAAGCTTGGCGAAATGATCGTAGACATCCTGATCTAATACGAAAGGTCCGTTGTCTGCGATACCAAGGTTTGCACGAAGGGCTGCAACGTTTTCAACACCGAGTGGCTCGCCGTGTGCACTTGCCTTGCCTTCCTTGGCAGGACAGCCTGCACCGATCTTCGTCTTGATCTCAATCATGGAAGGTCTGCCTTTTTCTGCCTTGGCTGCTTCAATTGCCTTGCCGATGGCATCTAAGTCATTTCCGTCCTCAACAAGCTGTGTGTGGAAACCGAAGGACTCGAAACGCTGTCTTACATTCTCGCGGAATGCGATGTTCGTGTCACCTTCGATTGAAATATTGTTGGAATCATATAATACGATCAGCTTCTCCAGACCAAGTGTGCCTGCGAGTGAGAATGCTTCGTAGCTGATACCTTCCATCATACAGCCATCGCCACCAAGTACATAAGTATAGTGGTCAACAACTGGGAAGTTTTCTTTGTTGAAAGTTGCGGCAAGATGCTTTTCTGCCATTGCCATACCAACTGCCATTGCCATACCGGCGCCAAGTGGACCAGTGGTGGCTTCTACGCCAACCGTGTGACCATATTCCGGATGTCCCGGTGTCTTGGAACCAAGCTGACGGAAGTTTTTCATATCCTCAATTGTGATACCGTAACCGAAGAAGTGAAGCAGGGAATATAACAGGGCGGAGCCATGTCCACCGGACAGAATGAAACGGTCGCGGTTTTCCCATTTTGGATCTTTCGGATTGTGGTTCATGTGGTTTGCCCACAGCTCATATGCCATAGGAGCAGAACCAAGTGGAAGTCCCGGATGACCGGAGTTTGCCTTCTGGATGGCGTCTGCGGCAAGCACACGAATGGAATTTACGGATTTTGTGTCAATTGCACTACTCATGTTCAATGCTCTCCTCTAAATAAGTTTCTTGTATGATTAATTTCTGTTCGCACGTGCTAAGATCTTCATGATACGCAGGAACAGGTTTACAATATCCAAATACAACTCAGAAGCGGAATCAATCGCGTTATCTACGGTCTTTTCAATTGCGTTCGCCTTTGCCCAGTCGTAGCCGACATACAGGCAGAAGATTGCGACAACGACATAGTCGATGATACCAAGGCTTGCACCTGCGATCAGCATGATTGCTTCAACCACAACGGTGATAAGCAACGTGATACCAAGTGTTCTTCCCATGCTTAAAAAGAAATTCGGGTAGATGGAAGAAATAATCATCATCACAAGTGTTACGGCAGCTGTAATACCGAATGCGGTTGCGACTATCATGTTGTATCCGATCGCACTATACAAGGTTACGGATACGGCAATAACCATACCGATTGGAACAACCATCAGATTGTATCCGATGAAGCTGACAACCGGATTGTCGGATTTACGAACCATAAATGTACCAGCGATGGCGAGAATGAAGTAACCAATATAAAAAGCAATCGGATTCGTTAATACAAAGCTGACGATGGAATCGCCGAAGACGGCAGTCATGATCGCATTGATAATGAAGCCGTACAGCAGTACACCGCCGATGATCAGATTGTACATCTCGCTGGAAATGATCTTTGCGGATGAGCCATAGCCGGCATTGTAGCCATTGTTGTAATCATATCCTGCATTGTTGTACTGATACTGGTTATTGTATTGATAGTTATACTGGTTGTTGTCCTGATAATTGTACTGGTTATTGTAATTATTATAACCGTTGTTGGAGCCATTATTATAACCATTGTTATAGCCGTTGTTATAATCATTGTTGTAGGACATAAGATTACCTCCTTTAAAATATGCTGCGGCAGGCGGTTTCCCACTTGCCGCGCATGTTATTTATGCATTTGCCTCTTTCTTAGCAAGGTATGCGTTGATGTCAGCGATGACTTCATCACAATTCATGCCATGAACCATGCATGCTTCTTCAAGGCTTTCCATAGCTGCGGAAGGACATCCGACACAGTGCATGCCGGCTGCCATAAGGATAGCGGCATTGCCTGGATCAACCTCGATAATCTCGTGAATTAACATAGATTTATCAATCTGTTTTGCCATAATATAAGACCTCCTTATTCTTCTGTTTCGCTCTTTTCGCAAAACACAACTAAGTATAACATATAATAAAGAAAAAATCTATGGTAAAATCCTTCTAATAATGGTATAGTATAAATAGCTATGCGAAGGAAAAGGTAGGACAAATGAAGGGAATTTTTCTGACGATGGAGGGACCGGATGGTTCCGGCAAGACAACGCAGATTTTGAAATTGAAAGAGCATTTGATGCAGCACGGCTATGACGAAGTTGTTGTGACGAGAGAGCCGGGTGGAACGGTGATCAGTGAAGCAGTTCGCGGGATTCTTCTGAACCGGGAATATGCGGAGATGGATGACCATACGGAGGCATTGCTTTATGCAGCGGCACGTGCACAGCTTGTGGCGCAGGTGATCAAACCGGCGCTGGACGCAGGAAAAGCGGTGATTAGTGACCGTTTCGTGGATTCCTCTGCCGTCTATCAGGGGATGGCACGCGGACTTGGCGTCGAGAAGATTTATGAGCTAAATGGATTCGCAATGCAGGGAATCTGGCCGGATCTGACGATTCATCTGGATCTACCGGCGGAAGTTGGACTTGCCCGTGCAAAATCCCGCGCAGAGTTAGACCGGATGGAGGCACAATCCACCGCTTTTCATGAGAAGGTGGCGCAGGGCTACCGTGATCTGGCGGCACTTGCCCCGGAGCGAATCGTGACGATTGACGCGACACAGGACATCGAAACCATTCATGCAGAAGTTGTGAAACAGGTGGAAAAACTGCTTGCCACAAGGTAGGATGGAGCATACTCGACGAAAAACGTATATGTGGCAGAGGGCTGTAGAATTGTATATAGGTTGCATCCATGCATATATCAATCATGAAGAATATGATATGTTTGCAACTTAGACAGTACTTGATGTTCTGCATAAAACCAAGCAATGATTGAACACGATGTTCAATCAAGCCGTCATTGAGCCATGGATGGCGAATTGACGGTGGTTGCGTATGGAGCGAAAAATGATATCAGAACATCTAGTACGTCTTAGTTGCAATACATTATATTCGAATGATGATATATGCATGGATGCAACTATGAACACTACAGACAGCCCTCTGACAGTGCAGGACAGAGAAAGGAGGAGAGTACGTGGACAACAATGTGAAGATCAGTCAATTACAGCAATTGACGCAGATGGAAGCCCCCAAGAGCCAGAAGGCGACGGACGAAGAGTTCAAGTTTACTCTCATCCGCAACATAGATAAAGCCGATCTGAAGGAAAAACTGACCGGACTGATGAAGGATATCGAGGAGCAGGGCGAGAAGATTGCCAAGCACATGGATATCAAGGATATGAAGAAATACCGCACCTCTATCAAAGAATTTATGAATGAGGTTGCGGCAAATGCACATGAATTTTCAAGAGAAAATTTCTTAGATCGCCGCGGCAGACACCGGGTGTACGGTATCATCCGGCAGGTGGATAAAAACCTTGACGATTTGGCACAGGAACTGATGAAGGAAGAGAAAGATCATCTCGCGATCCTCGGCAAGATCGATGATATCCGCGGATTGCTGATCGATATATCAACATAAACGAATAAAAAGAAAGTGAGGGAACGCTATGGGATTTAAAGGAATAGTGGGCCACGAGGACATAATTGCACATTTTAAGAGCAGCATTGAAACGGGAAATGTTGCGCATGCGTATATTATAAGCGGAGATGCCGGCAGCGGAAAAAAAGCGCTTGCCTATGCATTTGCGGAGACACTGGAGTGTGAGGCAGGCGGTACAGAAGCCTGTGGAACCTGTCAGTCCTGCTTACAGGTTTCAACCGGAAACTATCCGGATATCATCACGGTAACGCATGAGAAGCCGAATCTGATTTCAGTGGATGAGGTTCGTGACCAGCTCATAAATACAATTGACATCAAACCGTATAAAGGAAAGTATAAGATTTACATTATCCCGGATGCGGAGCTTTTGAATGTACAGGCACAAAATGCCATGTTGAAGACGATTGAGGAGCCACCGGCGTATGCGGTGATCCTGTTGCTTACGACAAATCTTGATAAGCTGTTGGAAACAGTGAAATCCCGTTGCCTGAAGCTGCAGACGAAGCCAATCCGTGAGCGCGATGTGCTGGCATATCTGACGAATGTAATGGGACTGACAAAGGAAAAGGCATATTTCTGTCTCGATTTTGCACAGGGTAATCTTGGAAAGGCAATCAAGCTCGCAGGCAATGACGAGTATGCGGCGATCGTGGATTCGGTTGTTGGCGTGCTGGCGCATATCGACGAGATGGATGTGGAGACGCTTGGAAAAGCGGTCAAGGATATCGAGCAGTTTAAGATGTCTATGAATGATTACATGGATTTGATGATGATGTGGTACCGGGATGCCATGATGCTGAAGGTAACCGGAAATGTCGATAAAATCCTGTTTAAAAACGAGTTTTCTACCTTGAAGAAACAGGCTGGAAAGCTAACATTTAAGAGCATCGAGGACAAGATTGATGCGATCGCAAAGGCAGAGCAGCGACTGCTTGCCAATGCGAATTTTGAAGTGACAATCGAACTGTTGCTTCTGACTTTAAAAGAGGAGGCATCGGCTGAAGAATGAAAGAAGTAATCGGAGTTCGTTTCCGTGAGAATGGAAAGATATATTTTTTCAATCCGCTCAATTATAAGATTGATCCGGGCAGATATGTCATTGTGGAGACACAGCATGGCGTAGAGTTTGGAAGGGTTGTGCTCGGACGCAGAGAAGTGGATGAGACGAAGCTGCAGGGCGAGTTAAAGCCGATCATCCGGATCGCAACCGAGGCGGATGAGAAGAAGCATGCGGAGAATTTAGAGAAAAATAAAAAAGCAATGGTCATCTGCAAGGAGAAGATCGAAAAGCACGGTCTGGAAATGAAGCTGATCGGAGCGGAGTATTCATTTGATAACAGCAAGGTATTGTTTTATTTCACGGCGGATGGCAGAGTGGATTTTCGTGAGCTGGTCAAAGATCTGGCAGCGGTATTCAAGACACGTATTGAACTGCGTCAGGTAGGTGTGCGGGATGAGACAAAGATTCTCGGCGGCATTGGCATCTGTGGCAGACGGCTTTGCTGTAATGCACATCTGTCGGAGTTTGGACCAGTTTCCATCAAGATGGCAAAAGAGCAGAATCTGTCGTTGAATCCGGGGAAGATTTCCGGTGTGTGTGGCAGATTGATGTGTTGTCTGGCTCATGAGCAGGAGACTTATGAATATTTGAATAAAAAACTTCCAAATGTTGGAGATGTCGTGAAGACATTTGATGGCAAAACCGGCGAGGTAACGGCAGTTAGTGTCCTGCGCCAGAAGGTAAAACTGAAGGTGGCACAGGAAGATGATACATTTGAAATAGAAGAGTACAAGGTCGATGAGCTTCGTTTCAGGCCGAAGAAAAAAGGCGGTCAAAAAGGTGGCGGCCATGGTAAGAAGGGCGGCAATGATGGCTCGTCCGACAAAGAGTTGAAGGAACTGGAGAATCTGGAGCGCAAGGAAGGAAAGTCAAAGCTCGATGAGGACTAAGGATGAGAAAGAGAAGTGGCTGAAACCGGGTGAGCGGATCGATGATCTGCAATGCCGTGGCTACGATATCATTCAGAACAAGGACGTATTCTGCTTTGGCATGGATGCAGTGCTGCTTGCAGATTTTGCGACAGGTGCGCCGAATGGTTCCGTGATCGATCTTGGGACCGGGACAGGCGTGATCCCGATGCTGATGCAGGCGCGCGGCAAGGGCAGACATTTTACCGGACTTGAGGTGCAGGCGTACAGCGCGGATATGGCGAGGCGTAGTGTGCAGATGAATGGATTGGAGACAGAGATCTCTGTTGTGGAAGGCGATATGCGGCAGGTGCGGGAGCTTTTCAAACCGGGAAGTTTTTCTGCGGTTACAAGTAATCCGCCCTATATCAAGGGGAATCATGGGCTGGAAAATGAGAATTCCCCAAAGAACATTGCGCGGCATGAGATATTGATGGAGCTTTTGGACGTGATAAAGGCAGCGGCGTATCTGCTTTGTGAGGGCGGTACATTTGCGATGGTACATAAACCATTCCGACTGGCAGAGATCATACGTCTGATGTCAGAGTACCGGATCGAACCGAAGCGTATGTGTATGGTGCAGCCGTATGCAGACAAGGAACCGAATATGGTTTTGATTGAGGGAAATAAAGGCGGTCGGACGATGCTCAAGGTAGAGCCGGCACTTGTTGTATATAACAGGGACGGTTCGTACACCGAGGATCTGCTGACACGATATGGAGACAGATAAATGGCAGGAACATTGTATTTGATTGCAACGCCAATCGGCAATCTGGAGGATATGACCTACCGGGCGGTGCGGCTGCTTGGAGAGGTGGATCTGATCGCGGCGGAGGACACGAGAAACAGTATCAAGCTGCTCAATCATTTCGACATCAAGACGCCGATGACAAGCTATCATGAACATAATAAATATGAAAAGGCACAGGTGCTTGTAGGCAAGCTTCTGGAAGGCATGAATATTGCAGTGATTACGGATGCCGGAACGCCGGGAATTTCTGATCCGGGAGAGGAAATCACGAAGCAGTGCTATGAGGCAGGAATCAAAGTGGTTCCGGTGCCGGGGGCGTGTGCGGCGGTCAATGCACTGATTGCGTCCGGGCAGGCAACCAGACGATTTGCATTTGAAGCGTTTTTGCCGATGGATAAAAAAGAACGGCAGGCGATACTTGCGGAGCTGGCGCGGGAGACGCGTACGATGGTGGTCTATGAAGCACCACATCGTTTGAAGAAGACATTGCAGGAGCTGCTTGGCGTGCTTGGAAACCGTTCGGTTACGGTCTGCCGGGAAATCACGAAGAAGCATGAGACGTTCTGGAAAACGACGTTGCAGGAAGCGAGCGATTTCTACGCGCAGGAAGAGCCGAAGGGCGAATGCATTTTGGTGATCGAAGGCTTGTCGCGGGAAGCAATCGAGAAGGAAGCACAGCAAAAATGGGAAGCGATGAGCATTGAGGAACATCTGCAGATGTATCTCGATCAGGGAATCGACAAAAAAGAAGCGATGAAGCTGGTCGCGAAAGATCGTGGCATTTCCAAGCGGGATGTGTATGCGGCAAGTATATAATCCGGACGACGGATGAAGATAAATGAGGGTTACAAAGAGAAGGGAAAAGGGAGGAAATGCAATGAAACAAACGAAGAGAAGGATTCTCGCATGGTTGATGACAGTCGTACTGGTGCTCAGTGTGGTGACAGTGCTTACGCCGGCGAAGGAGGCAGAGGCGGCTGCGGCAACCGCAGTTTCGACACATGGAAAGCTGGCAGTCAAGGGTACACAGCTGGTAGATAAGAATGGACAGCCATTCCAGATTCATGGTGTGAGTACACATGGACTGCAGTGGTTTGGTCAGTACAATAACAAGGCAGCCTATCAGACGCTGCGCGATGACTGGGGCGCAAATGCGATCCGTCTTGCGATGTATGTCGATGAGGGCGGTTATTACAGCGACCGGAACGGTATGAAGAAAAAAGTAACAGATGGCGTGCAGTATGCAACAGAGCTTGGCATGTATGCGATTATTGACTGGCATCTGTTAAACGTGAATCCGAAGAATTATACGAGCGAGGCGAAGAGCTTCTTCAAGGAGATGGCACAGAAGTATAAAAATTACGACAATGTCATCTATGAGATCTGCAACGAGCCGAGCAACTGTCCTTGGTCTGATATCAAGAGCTATGCGACAGAAGTCATTCAGACAATCCGTGCATATGACAAGGACGCAATCATTATCGTAGGAACACCGACATGGTCACAGCTTGGAAATCAGGGACATACGTATGAGCCGGCGGATGATCCAATCCGTGGCTACAGCAATTTAATGTATGCATTTCATTTCTATGCTTCTGAGTCCAGCCATAATCAGTGGCTGACGGCGAAGATCGGTACTGCGATCGACAAGGGACTTCCGGTATTTGTATCCGAGTTTGGACTGTCCGAGGCGAGTGGAAATGGAAATGTCGATCTGAACAAGGCGGCAGAGTGGATGAAGCGGTGTGATGACCGCAACGTCAGCTATTGCGTCTGGAGTTTGTGTAATAAGAATGAAAGTTCTGCCCTGATCAAGAGCAGTTGTGGAAAGACAAGCGGCTGGAACATTGATGATCTGACGAAGGCGGGACAGTTTATCCGGAATCATTACAGAAGCCGGATGGAAAATACGGCAGAGAACAATCCGGAGGTAAAGAATCTGGCACCGAACATCACGGTATCTTACAAGACACATGTGCAGACATTTGGTTGGGAAAATGAAGTATCCAATGGTAAAATGGCAGGAACTGTCGGAAGTGCAAAGCGTCTGGAGGGTATCACAATCCGCGTATCCGGGGACAGTAATCTGGGTATCCGTTATAAGACGCATGTGCAAAGCTATGGCTGGCAGGACTGGAAAGAAAATGGTGTGATGAGTGGAACGACGGGAGAGGCAAAACGTCTGGAAGCCATCTGCATTGAATTGACCGGTGCCAACAAGGATAAATACGATGTATATTATCGTGTGCATGCGCAGACGTATGGTTGGTTAGATTGGTCCAAGAATGGAGAGATGGCAGGAACCGAAGGTCTGGCAAAACGTCTGGAGGCAATCAATATCGTGATCGTACCAAAGGGTGCAAATCCGGGCGTTGCAACGTCGAAGACGTTTGTATCCGCGTATCCGGGTAGCATCAATTACAAAACGCATGTGCAGACGTTTGGCTGGGAGAATAACTGGCGCGCTGATGGCACGATGAGTGGAACAAGTGGAAAGGCAAAGCGTCTGGAGGCAATCCAGATTCGCCTTGGAAGAAATATAAACGGTGGTGTCCGTTACAAGACACACGTACAGACATTTGGCTGGCAGAATTGGGTGTCCAATGGAACAACGAGTGGAACGAGCGGACTTGGCAAACGGCTTGAAGCGATCCAGATTGAGTTAACCGGACAGGCAGCACAACAGTATGATATTTACTATCGTGTACATGTGCAGAGTTATGGATGGTTAGACTGGGCGAAGAACGGTGAGATGAGTGGAACGAGCGGTCTTGCGAAACGTCTGGAGGGAATCCAGATTGTGCTCGTACCGAAGGGAGCTGCGGCACCGGGAAAGACAGCGAGAGCCTGCATCAACCGGTAGAATAGAAGGAGGCTTGCTGTATGACGGATACAGCAGATTAGAATGAAAGACAAAAAACATCTGGTACAATTGATACTTGCGATTATTACTTTTACGGTACTTCTGATATTTGTAGTCAATCATCTACACATTATAAGCGGATTTTTCGGTATGGTTTTTTCTGTGCTGCTTCCGTTTTTGATCGGATGTGGGATCGCGTTTGTGTTGAATATTCCGATGCGTGGAATCGAACAGGGAATCTTCAAGAATGAAAAAAACCGCCTGTACCGGTTCCGGCGCCCGATCAGCATGGTGCTTACGTATATCGCGGCACTGCTTTTTATAGCGCTTGTGCTGTTTGTAGTTGTACCGGAGGTTGCGGATACGGTTGGAAAGGTGAAAGAGCTTCTGCCCGGATTTGTAAACCGGGCGAAGGAGCTTGCACTTGCATATACGAAGAATGTTCCGGCAATATCGGAGAAGATTGCCGGCATTGAACCGGATTTTGACCAGATATTCTCGTTCTTCAATGATAACGGCGGAGAGATCATGTCAGCGACGGTTTCTATCTTCTCATCTATCATTGGAACCGTCATAAATATATTTATTGGGATTATTTTTTCCGCATATATTCTGGCACAGAAAGAGAAGCTCGGCAGGCAGACGAAGCTTGTCATCTATGCGTTGTTCAAGGAAAAGACGGCAGATGAGCTGATGGTGTTCGGTAAGATAGCAAGTACGACATTCTCCAAGTTTTTTACCGGACAGTTCCGGGAGGGTATCATCCTCGGCATCATGTTCATGATTGCGATGGCAATCGCGGGCATACAATATCCGCTTACGATTGGCGTTCTGATTGCATTTACGGCATTGATACCGGTGTTTGGTGCATTTATCGGACTTTTTATCGGATGCTTTCTGCTTCTGGTTGTTGACCCGAAGCAGGTGCTGTGGTTTGTGTTATTGTTCTTTATTTTACAGTTTATAGAGAATTATTTTATCTATCCGAAGCTTGTCGGCGGAGACATTAATCTGCCCGCGATCTGGGTGCTTCTGGCTGTGATTGCCGGCGGAGACCTGATGGGTGTGGTCGGAATGTTTATCTTCATTCCGCTTGTGTCTGTGCTTTATGCATATTTCCGGTCAATCGTGTACCGGAGAATAAAAAAACGGGAGATTCATGTTGATGACAAACAGGTGCCGGACGATGTAGTCCCACTTGAATCGGCAGGCAGGCGGCTTTTTGCAATGAAATCAAAAGTCGAAAAAACGGACAGTAAAAAACAAAACAAGGAGATGTAACAACATGTACAAAGAAGTACCGGGACTCGTTTTATATCGTGATTTAGGGCAAGACAGTATCTTATATTGCATGGCGGATATTTTTGAGGCATGGGAGAAGAAGACGAGTACCAAGGAGGAATTGGTCACACGGATTTACCAGCAGATCAAGCGGATTCTAGATGTGGCAACAAGCTATGGCTTCAACCGGAATCTGTGGCAGGATTATCTGGCGTTTTTGCTGATCACAAATGAGAATTCATTTACGCTTACCTGCGAGAAGGTTGGCGCAGGAGATGGCTCAGTCAATGCATTTGCAAAAAATGATTATGCAATCTTCAAGCGGTTGTTCCATTTTGATTTTGCACCGATCGAGAAGGATCTTGGCATTGACTGTTTCACAACAATCACGAATTACAAGTCACTGCCGAAGAAGGAACAGATGTATAACCAGAATGTCAGTGAGAAGGTGCGTGATATCAGCGACCGTGTCAGCGAGGCGGAAAGTGTCGATGAGATCTTTGACATTATGACAGCGTTCTACAAGCAGTATGGAGTCGGGATGTTCGGGCTGAATAAGGCGTTCCGTATCCGCCATGACGATGGGAAGGATCTGGAATTTATCGCGATCAACAACACAGATAAGGTGATGCTCGATGACCTGATCGGGTACGAAATCCAGAAGAAGAAGCTTGTGGATAATACAGAGGCATTTGTACAGGGAAGAAAAGCGAACAACTGTCTGTTGTTTGGTGACAGCGGTACGGGTAAATCCACAAGTATCAAGGCAATCATTAACCAGTATTATGAGCAGGGACTGCGTATGATTGAGATTTACAAGCATCAGTTTAAGGACTTATCTGCTGTGATCTCGCATGTGAAGAACCGGAATTATAAGTTTATCATTTATATGGATGATCTTTCTTTTGAGGAATTTGAGATTGAGTATAAATATCTGAAAGCGGTCATTGAGGGTGGACTTGAGACAAAGCCGGATAATGTACTGATCTATGCAACCTCAAATCGTAGACATTTGATTAAAGAGACATGGAATGACCGTGATGATGTGGAGACAGATAACGGTATGCATCGTTCCGATACGATGCAGGAGAAGCTTTCTCTCGTCAATCGTTTTGGTGTGACGATCAGTTACTCCCGTCCATCGAGAAATGAGTTTAACGATATCGTGCTTGGACTGGCAAAGAAGCATCCGGAGATCAGACTGACCGAGCAGGAGCTCTTAGCAGAAGCAAACAAATGGGAACTTTCCCATGGCGGTGTATCCGGTCGTACGGCACAGCAGTTCATGAATTATCTGTCAGGAAAAGCATGATTGCTATTTTAGTCCGGATTTGATAGAATGAAGCTTAATTTGAATTGTCTTGCCGGACAGAGAGGTGATGGACTCTGCTTTACGGATTAGTTCATCCAGATGGTCTGTGTCGTGTTGATCCGCATAGATGGTTGCAAGCATCGTGTAGCTGGCGGTAATGTCAGAGCCGATAGAGACTGCATAAGATAGAAACTGCTCGGCGCTGGAAACGTCATTTGCTTCGAGTAATGTTTTGCCGATCTTGTTCAGAAGCAGGATCAGATCGGCGTAGGCGTCATCGCAGGCAGACAACGTATCTAAGTTGGCAGGACCATACATCATCTTTAAATCCGTATTCGTATACATAGAGAGATTTAAGATTTTTTTGCCCGCCAGTGCATACAGTTCGTCCGCAAGCCCGGAATGACCGCATGCGGAGAGTGTATCAACTGGAAGCGTATCCAGAGGGATTTCGATATAGGGAAGGGTGGAGATATCCGCCTTCCGTACGGAATTTGCTTCAGATTCGCGTTCGAGAAGACTCTCGCGGCTCTGCCCGTGTGTTTTCTTAAACCGGGAGACATTTCGCGAGACAACAAAGCATAAAGCTAGAAAAGAACAACAAATGATAATCGTAATATAATGCATAAAAATAATCCTTTCGGGAGGTAAAAATTCATGTTATTTGATTTCAGTAACAAAAAGAAGACAAAGAGAATCGCAGCAATCATCTGCGGCGTACTGGTATTTGCCATGGTCGTTGGATTGCTTGTTTCTGCAATCTAAATGCATCTTTTCATCAATGTATCATGGACGGGATGTAAATTCAAGGTTGCGACTAAATATTAGGAGGTAGATGTGATGAGAAATGAAATTTTGAAGCTGCTCGAAACCGACAGCAGACTGACAGTGAAGGATATCGCCGCGATGATCGGCGCGGATGAAGCCGCGGTGGAAGCGGATATCAAGGCAATGGAAGACGAGAGCATCATCTGTGGATACCATACTATGATCGACTGGGATAAGGTTGGCGAGGAGATGGTAACAGCCATGATCGAGGTCAAGGTTACACCACAGAGAGAAGCGGGATTTGACCAGATCGCGGATCGTGTCAGAAATTTCGATGAAGTACATTCCGTCTACCTGATCGCAGGTGCGTATGACTTTATGGTTGTTATTCAGGGAAAGACATTGCGGGAAATCTCTCATTTTGTATCCGAGAAGCTGGCAATCATCGAGGATGTCATTGCAACATCCACGAATTTTGTACTGAAAAAATATAAAGACCATGGTGTTATTTTCCAGACACCAAGTCAGGACGAAAGGTTGGTAATCGCACCGTGAGAAATCCATTGTCAAAAACGATAGAACAGATTAAGCCATCTGGAATCCGGAAGTTCTTTGACATTGTAAGTGAGATGCCACATGCAATCTCACTTGGTGTTGGTGAGCCGGATTTTGATACACCATGGCATGTTCGATCAGAGGGTATCCGTTCGCTGGAAAAAGGACGGACATTTTATACATCGAATTCCGGATTGATTGAACTGCGTCAGGAAATCTGTAAATGGTATCAGAGAAAATATAACGTATTGTATGATTATAAGACCGAAGCACTGCTGACCGTCGGTGGCAGTGAGGGTATCGATGTGGCACTCCGTGCCATGCTTGATCCGGGCGATGAGGTTATTATCCCGGAGCCTTGCTATGTATCGTATGTACCTTGTGTACAGTTGATCGGTGCTGTGCCGGTTACAATCGAGTTGAAAAATGAGAATCAGTTCCGTCTGACACCGGAGGAGCTGCTTGCGGCAATCACGGATAAGACGAAGATTCTGATTCTTGCATTCCCGAGCAACCCGACAGGTGCGGTTATGACGAAGGAAGATCTGGAGCCAATCGCAAAGATCTGTCAGGAGAAGGATATTTACGTGATCTCCGATGAGATTTATTCCGAACTTACATATGGCGGTCAGAAGCATTGCTCGATTTCATCTCTGCCGGGCATGAAGGAGCGGACGATTGTCATCAATGGTTTCTCCAAAGCATATGCGATGACCGGATGGAGACTTGGTTATGCGCTTGCGCCGGAGGTAATCGCACATCAGATGACGAAGATCCATCAGTTTGCAATTATGTGTGCACCGACCACGAGCCAGTATGCAGCTATCGAAGCAATCAAAAATGGCGATGCAGATATCGAGAAGATGTGCAAGTCGTATGACCAAAGACGCCGGTTCCTGCTGAAGAAATTCGAGGAGATCGGACTTCCGTGCTTTGAGCCGCATGGCGCATTTTATGTGTTCCCATGCATCAAGGAGTTTGGCATCACGAGTGACGAATTCGCAACGAGACTGCTTCGTGAAGAGGAACTTGCAGTTGTGCCGGGTACGGCATTTGGTGACTGCGGCGAAGGATTCCTGCGTATCTCGTATGCATACTCAATCGAGCAGCTCAAAGAGGCGATGGGAAGATTAGAGAGATTTATTGGACGATTAAGAGAGCAAAAGACATGTTAAACATCGTATTACATGAGCCGGAAATGCCGGCAAATACAGGAAATATCGGACGTACCTGCGTGGCAACGGGGGTGCGTCTGCATCTGATCGAGCCACTTGGATTTTTATTAAATGACAAGATGGTGAAGCGCGCGGGACTGGATTACTGGGATCGTCTGGATGTGACACGCTATGACGATTACAACGATTTTCTGGCGAAGAATCCGGGCGCGAAGGTTTATATGGCAACGACAAAATCAAAGCAGAAGTACACCGATGTGAAATATGAGGATGACTGCTTTATTATGTTTGGTGCCGAGAGCAGAGGGATTCCAGAGGAGATTCTGCTTCAGAATAAGGAAACCTGTGTGCGCATCCCGATGATGCCGGGCGAACGTTCCCTGAACTTATCGAACTCGGTTGGTATCGTGCTGTACGAGGCGTTAAGACAGTTGGATTTCCCGGGATTAGAGACAGAAGGACAGTTGCATCATTATCAGTGGTAGAGATTATGAGACAGGAAAAATGGCTGAATAAGCCGTATTATTCATTGGATGCATATATGAAATACACCTATGGACAGAAGGTGTACAAGATTGCGGTCGACGCAGGGCTTACCTGCCCGAACCGTGATGGTACACTTGGCGAACGTGGGTGTATTTTTTGTAGTGCCGGCGGAAGCGGCGATTTCGCAGTGCCAATCGCGGGTGGAAGCAGGCAAAATGTGTATAGTACAGTGACCGGACGTACAGGCGCGGATGTTGCTGTGGAGGATGGCTGTGTGTACGAGCATCGGTCGAAACGGGATTCGCGCGGGGCATCGACAGAGGTTTATCATAAGGAATATGAGCGCCGGGGAAGCTGCGTCGATGTGGAGCGGAAAACGCTTGATATCAAACGGCAGATGGAACGTGGCATGGCGAAGTTCCATAAGAAGGTCGGAGAGAAGTTCGTCATTTATTTTCAGGCATACACGAACACCTATGGAGATCCGGCATACTTGGAACGCATCTGGCGGGAAGCATTAGAAGAGGAGTCGGTCGTTGGAATCAGTATTGCGACAAGACCGGATTGTCTGGGGATTCCGGGAGTATCGGTAGCTGTAAAAAAAGCGGAGATGGCTGCAGTGGAGAACCAGTCCGGAAATGCAGAGACAGTTATTTCGATACTCGGAAGATTGCAAAAGGAGTATGCCGAGAGTGGCAAATTCATCTGGATTGAACTTGGACTGCAGACGATGCATGAAGCAACAGCAGAATATATCCGCCGGGGATACCCGCTTTCCACTTACGAGGCTGCAATTCGGGCATTGACAGATATTGATATCCCGTATATTACACATGTGATTTTAGGCCTGCCGGGTGAGACGGAAGCGGATATGCTTGCGACGGTGCGGTATGTGTGTGGACAGCAGGCAAAACCTTTTGGAATCAAGCTGCAGCTGCTGCATGTGCTGCGAGGCACGGATCTGTGCGGGGATTATGAGGCAGGCAGCTTTGAAGTGCTGTCACAGGATGAATATATTGAGCTTGTTATCAAATGTCTGGAAGTGATTCCGGAGGATATTGTGATTCATCGTGTCACTGGCGATGGACCGAAAAATATTTTAGTCGCGCCGCTCTGGTCGGGGAACAAACGACAGGTGTTAAACACCCTTCACCAGAAGATGAAAATCGAAAAAAGAGAACAGGGTACATGGGCAAAATAAAAAAAGTTTTGCCCATTTTTTCTAGTATTTATGCGGGCTCCCGCAAATGTTCCAAACTTACGCTTTACAAAATCTATCCAGCCGTGGTATAGTCAGCTCGTGGTCGAGAATCGTTGTTCTGGCGTAGTTCGGTCACAGTCGAAAAAGTAACAATCATAACGTTTTCCAATTATTTGTTTTACGAATTTCAATGGAATTACCCAACAAAGAATTTGCAGAGTTTGTGAATAACTATGCGTGTGTTAAGCTCTGCCTTTTTTAGGAATTTTATAAGCTATGTGAACGAATAATTTGGAAAACTGCATGATTGGAACCGTGTTTATGCACAGAAAAGGAGGTGCGCAATCTGGAACGTTATACTTGGTATATGGTTATTGGGTGCGGTCGTAGTGGACCTTAGAACGTATAAAATTCCGAACCGGTTTTGTCTATGTATGATTGGCTGCGGGTTCCTGCTGCAGGGGTATGCACATGGCGTAGAAGGGCTTCTGGCAGGTGGACAAGGCATGCTGATTGGGTTTGCGACCCTGTATGGGCTGTCCTGGATTCGGGTATTGGGTGCCGGGGACGTAAAGTTGTTTTGCGCGATCGGCGCATTTATGGGAAAAGAAGTGTGGAATGTACTTCAGTATACCTGCATATTTGCAGGTGGACTGGCAGTTGGAAAGCTGGCGGTTATACTGGCGAAACGAAGAAAAATGTTGTTTTTGTCAGAAGCAGAACGGACGGAGGGCGTGCGGATGCACATGTCGGTACCAATTCTGCTTGGCTATATTGCGTATGTGACAGGGGGTGTGTCGATTGGCATATAAGGTGTGTCTGCTAGATTCTGATCCAGCATATCAAAGGGCGTTAATGGAATATCTGAATTTGCGGGCAACAATCCCGATCCAGCTTTATGTATTTTCGAATCCTGCGGTGTATGCCGCTTTTCGGGAGCGGGAGAAACCGGAGCTGATACTGGTTGGAGACTGCTATGCGGACTGGAAGGACGCGGAGGACTGCCCGGTTCTGGTGCTCACGACAAACCGCGAATATATCGGGCGGACGCAGTATTTTTTTCGGTATCAGAGTGTGGAACATCTGGTTGAAACGATGCTTCAGATGATTGGAGCGAATCAGCCCTGTGTGACAGAAACAGGCATGTTTTACGCCGTGTATTCCCCGCTGGGGCGATGCGGAAAAACGACGTTTGCCAAAAAACTGTGTGAGCGGATTGGGAACAGCCTATATGTGAATTGGGAAGGCATTTCGGAATGCTTAGATGAAAATGGGATTGGAAGTTGGATGCTCTATTGCATGAAAAGCAGAAATGAGGAATGTCTGGAGTATTTGCAGGCAAATGCGGTTGCGAGTCTGCCGCCGCCGGAATGTTTCCGGGATATCCGGCAGATCGAGATTGAGGATCTTCGATGGTTCCGGGAAGCGATTCAAAGACGCGGACAGTATGCGGGTGTAGTGTTTGATATTGGAGGTATGGTATTGGCAAGTTATGCAGTATTTGGCGCATTTGACCGGATCTTGATACCGACGCTTCGAGATACAGTTTCCCAGAAAAAACAGAAGGTATTCGAGCAAATGTTGCGTCAGGAATATGAAAAAACAGAGAATCTGCAATATGTCCAGTTAGAAGGACAGGATGTGGATCAGATAGCAGACATGTATGTGAGGTAATGGAATGGAACTACGATCTTTGCGGGAACGACTGAAAATGCGTGTGGCGGCAGAACTGGATCTGACAAGGGATGTGGAGGATGCAGAGATTGCGCGGATGATCGACCGGTGCATCCTCGAAGAGACAAAGGATCAATATGTTCCTTTGAAGGAAAAGGTCGGTCTGCGGGTGGAGTTGTTTAACAGCCTTCGGCGGCTGGATGTGCTGACGGAGCTTCTGGAAGATGAGACGGTAACGGAGATCATGGTCAATGGACAGTCGGATATTTTTGTAGAGCGGGATGGTGTGATCCGGCGCTATGAGAAGGGATTTTCGTCGGAGGAACGACTGGAGACAGTGATTCAGCATATTGTCGGGGATTGTAACCGGCGGATCAATGCAGCGTCTCCAATCGTAGATGCGCGGCTGATGGATGGTTCGCGTGTATGTATCGTGACAAGACCAGTGTCGCTTGGAGGACCGGTGATCACGATCCGGCGGTTTCCAAAACAACGGATTGATATGAAAGCATTGATTGCGATGGGAAGTGTGGATGCATGCGTTGCATCGGTTCTGAAGATATTGGTGCAGGCGGGATACAACATATTTATCTCCGGTGGTACCGGTTCCGGTAAGACCACGATGCTGAATGCACTCAGTGATTTTGTGCCAAAGGATGCGCGGATCGTGACGATTGAGGATTCGGCAGAATTACAGATCCGCGGTGTGGAAAATCTGGTTCGGCTGGAGGCACGCACGGCGAATCTGGAGGGCGAAAACGAGATCACAATTCGGGATTTGATTAAGGCGAGTCTCCGGCTCCGCCCAGATCGGATCATTGTGGGTGAGGTGCGGGACGCGGCGGCAATTGATATGCTTTCTGCAATGGGAACCGGACATGATGGGTCGCTGTCGACCGGACATGCAAATTCGGCGGAGGACATGCTGGCACGATTGGAAACGATGGTGCTGATGGGAATGGAGATTCCGCTTCCTGCCGTGCGCAGGCAGATTGCATCAGCGGTGGATATTGTCATTCATGTGAGCCGGCTGCGGGACAAAACCCGCAAGGTAGTAGAGATATGTGAGGTAAAAGGTATGGAACATGGAGAAATCAGATTAAACACATTGTTTGAGTTTCAGGAGACGGGCGTGCGAAACGGAAAGGTGCAGGGCGTGCTTCGGAAGGTAAATGACCTGCTGCATCTGGAGAAGATGCAGAGTGCAGGGATGATGGAGATTTTTGAGGAGGTGGTTTGTGGATTACCGGGTGTATAGAGCGGATATCAGGTTTTGGATGATCGTGATTCTGCTAAGCTGTGCGGTTGGAGGTAGTGCAGGATATTTATTTTTTGATGCGTGGTGGGGATGTCTGTTGATTCCCATATGTATCCCCGTGGTGCAAAAACGGCTCCGTCAGGGCTGTCTGCAAAAGCAGACGCGGCAGCTGAAAACAGAATTCCGGGAAGTGATGACGCTGGTGTCAGGAAGTATCAGTGCCGGGTATTCGTTGGAAAATGCGTTTGTACAGACATACCGGACGAGCGCGGAGGAGTTCCCGTTGATGGAAGCGGAACTACAGATTTTGACGAATGGTATTGCTTGTCATAAGCGGATCGAACAGCTCCTGATGGCACTTGCAGATCGAAGCGGCGTGGATGAAATCCGGGAACTGGCAGCTATGATTGAGGCTGCAAAACGCTATGGCGGCAATATCCCGTATCTGATTCGCCGGATGGTGCGACAAATGCAGGAGTCTGAGCTGGTGGAACTGGAGATTCAGACGGTGCTGGCTGCGAAGAAATTAGAAGGACACATTATGCTGTTTGTTCCATTTGGAATTGTGTTGTTTCTGCGTATGACAAATGCGTCTTATATGCAGGTGCTTTACACCACTGCGACCGGGAGACTTTGGATGGGCGTCTCGTTGGCGGGCATTGGTTTGTGCGCGTGGTGGATTGAAAAAATAATAAGAATCGAGGTGTAAAAAATGGAGTTATGCATAGGAATACAGGCAGCACTTGCCTGTTTGGCAATCTTATCGAGAATCCATTTCAGTAAATACAAAGATGGAGATATTAAAGGGCTGAAACATATCCGGGAGGAAGTGCAGGCATTGCGGGTGTTGACGCGGCGGGAGGCGCAGACGCTTGTTCGAACGCGTGTAAAGCAGCTGGTCTGGACAACCATTGCAATCCTGTTTGCAAGTACTTGTATCGCGGAGGGACTACTGTTTAAAAGCATGCAGCAGTCAGAAAGATTGGACACACAAGTTGTGAAACGGACAAATTATGATGGCAAAGTGAAAACGGAAGATATCCGGCTGTCGGTCGATGACAAAGAATATACATATACGATGGAAATCGAACCAAGAGAATACACGGAGGAAGAATTCTATCAGCAGGCACAACAGCGGATTACGGAGTTGGAATCGGAAATATTAGGTGACAATCCGGATCTGGAGCATGTAAGCCGTTCTCTGAATTTACCAGGGGAGGATGCAACAGGGGTATTTACCTATGCGTGGAGATCAGACAATCCCGCAGTGCTTTCCTCTTATGGAAAGGTAGACTTGGAGGAAGTGACAGAGACGGTGATCGTGCTGCTGACGGTAGAGGTATCGTATCGGACATATACGATAGAACATAGCTTTCCGGTATCTGTGGTGAAGGATATGCGTAGGAAAGATGCGATAGAACGGGTAGAAGACGCACTTTTTCAGTTGGAACAGGAGACAAGAACCGATGAGGCACTGGTTTTGCCGGAGCAGCTCGGGGAAGTAGGCATTTCGTTACAGAAACAAGAACATGGACAGGCAATGACATGGGTGATATTTGGCATTGTGCTGGCGACGGCTTTGCCGGTCTGGCTGTATGCAAAATGGAAAGAAGAACGGAAAAAAAGAAACAATGTGCTAATGGAACAATATCCGTCTTTTGTAAATCGCCTGTGGCTGCTACTTGGATCGGGAATGACGGTGCAGACAGGAATCCGGCAGATTCTATCAGAAATGGAAAAAGATTGGTTGTTAAGAAGAGAGCTGGAATATGCGATGCATCAGCTTGACACTGGAAGTGAGGAGAGCTGGGTGTATGAGCAGCTTGGTCGGCGGCTGGAACTGCCGGAATATTACCAACTGCTACAACACATCAGTCAGTATATTCGTATGGGAACAAAGGATCTTAGAAATCTGATGGAGCAGGAGATGCAGCAGGCGTTGGAAAAACGCCGGGAGCTTGCAAAGAAAAAAGGAGAGGAGGCATCAACAAAGCTGTTATTTCCCATGATCCTGCTGTTGGTTCTTGTTATGGTAATGATCGTATATCCGGCTTGGGTCGGATTGTAGAGGATAGAAGGGATGTGAAACGTATGGGTGCATGGAAACGGTTTATGCAGGAGGAGGACGGAATGGGAGTCGTCGAGGTTATATTGATCATCGTCGTATTGGTTGCGATGGTTCTCATTTTCAAAGAACAGATTTCTGCATTGGTCGAGACAATCTGGACAACCATTAACAGGGATGCGAAGAAAGTATATTCGTAGAAAACAAAGACAGGAGGAGAATATGAACAACAAAGGAAGAATCGTTGTATTCATCAGTATGATAACAGCTGTAATGCTTGTATTGATCACACTTGTAATACAGGTGGTGATATTGAGTGCTGCTAAATCAAAAAATGTGATTGCAACCCGCCTTTCCATGTCGGATATCAAAGCCTGCTACAACAGCTACATATTTGAGCATTATCATATTCTCCTTTTTGATAAGACTGCGGGCGGAAAGGGCGAGGCTTATCTGGAGGAATGGCTGGAACAGGCATATGCGGAAAAACTTGGCGCGGAGTACACGGATGTGCGGGCATCAATCACGGATATGACAATGCTCACAGACCAGTCATATGCGCCGCTTAAAAAACAGATGCAGGAATATATGGTTTACGCGGCAGCGGAAAAAGGTGTGCAGATGGGCGTGGATCAGATGAAAGAAAAAACAGGCGGACAGGATGGAACATTGCCAGAGGAAGTGAAAGAGGATATGGAGACGGCGGAAGTGAAAACAGATGGAATGGATGTAGCTGATGTAGATGATACATCGGATGCAGGTGCGTTGGGTTCAGAAAATATGGATGCAGAAAATCCAACGATACAGCCAGAGGTGGATGATCCGCGTGATTATACAAAGAAGTTATCCAGCAGTATTATTTTGAATCTGGTGTTACCGGGGGACAAGACAGTTTCTGATGCAACCATATCGCTGGTGGATGCACCAAGTCTGCGATTGATAGGATTTTTCTCTGATTACAAAGAAGTGGATCGGGATTTTGACAGTATGGTTCCTTTGCTGGAGGGATTGACGGCGCTTGGTTCGTGGCAGGATTCATTGACGGACACGGGAATACAGCTTGCCTACATCGGTCAGGTGTTTAATTCGTACAGGGAAGAGAAAAATGATACAGCAGTGCTTGCTTATGAACAGGAGTATCTGATTGCAGGAAAGTCTTCAGACTATGAGAATTTAAAATCGGTGGCGCATCGGATGATTGGAATCCGCTATCCGATCAATTATATCGGATTGATCCGGCAACCGGATAAGATGCAGACATTGACGGAACTGGCAACAAGTATTGCGGGAGCTGCGCCATATCTGATTCCGGCTCTCAAATACTTTTTGGCGGGTTGCTGGGCATATATTGAGTCAATAGCAGATGTGAGGATTTTGTTTGATGGAAAAAAGGCTCCTTTTATGAAAAATGCGGATAATTGGATCACGGATATTGAGCATATCAGTGAAAGCTTGTCGAAGGAGACGGAGGATGCAGAAAACGGACTGGATTATCAGGCGTATCTGTCAATTTTACAGGCGATGAATATCAACGGTGCGACGGCGCGGATGCTGGATCTGATGCAGATCAATACGATGCAGGAGGAGAAGGAATTTCGGATATTGCATGCTGCAGTTGGATTGGAAGCAGACTTTGAAAGTACCTTTGGTGGACATCGGTTTCAATATCACCAAAGCGTAGCGTATTAAAAGATGAAAGACTCTTTCGTATTGTTTTCCGGGGATTTCTCAGGACGGTTGAAACTATAAAAAACCTCTCCGGGTGCTGGCCAAAGCAATAATTGAAAACTTTCTTGTCTATCCTGAGGAGTTCTCGGAAAGCAATAGGAAAGAGGTGTGTTATGGGTAAAATAAGAAATCAGGGAAGTGCATCACTGGAAGCAACGCTTGTGATGTCGGTGTTCCTGCTGGCGATGGTATCGTTGTTTTGGATGGCTCAGAGTGTGCTTGCAGAGGCACAGGTCTACGAGGCAGCGGCAGAAACAGCAGAGTATATGGCAGAAATTGCATATCTTGGGGCAGCAGATACGGCGGTTGCATATTTGCGGTTTCCAAAGTATGCAGATGAAAAAGAAACAGTGGAACGGTATGTAAAGCATGGAGTCTCTGGTGTACAGTTTCTCGGAAGTGAGATTGGCGAGGAATATATTGTGCTCCGGGTAAGTTACGCGATGGAACATCTGGGCACACGATCGTTTACAATCCGAAAACGGGCATATACAGGGGCTGCGAGGGAAGATACAGAGACGGATGCGGTACGTGCGGAGGATGCATATGTATATGTGGCGGACAATCAGGCAGTGTATCACATGACACGCAGATGCAGTTATCTAACCTTGCAGATTCAGGCAAGTACGTTGGAACAGGCAAAACATAATGGATATGATATGTGTGCGTTTTGCGGGAAGGATGTGCAGGGAAGACAGGTTTATGTGACAAATGAGGGTGACCGTTACCATAGCAGTCTGACGTGCAGCGGGTTGAAACGGACGGTGTACCGGAAGAAGAAAAGCGAGGTAACCGGGCTTGCGGCATGTTCCCGTTGCGGTGCAGGAAATTAAAAGAAGAGAAACAAGGAGGGTGAAGAGATGGGAAACAAAGGAAGCTCTGTGGTAGAGATGAGTCTGATCATGCCGATTATATTTGGCATAGTGGTCATGGTAATATTCCTGTTTTTGGATACCGTTAGGGATGGTCTGGTACAACAGGAGGGATACAGTGTAATTTATACTTATCAGGAAGGGGCTGGATTGCATGAACAGCTGGAAGAAATGAAAAATGCCGAGACGCGTGATGCAGGGCAGGCTGTTATCTCGGATGGAAATTATCGGTATGAAAAAGAAGGGCATGTATGTATCACAGAAGTGGATGTATGCAGTAATCGGCTGAGAAGGTGGCAGGTGTATGGAAATATTGTTTGGGAATAAAGGAATCTATCATTATATGGATGCGAAGGTTGGAACGATGCAGGAACTCGAAGAACACGGAAGGATGTATCAGGTCCGGATGCTTGTGGAAAATGAACTGCCTTACATACTTCCTTCTTCCATGATCTGTACGGATGCGGAGGTATGGCTGTCGCACAATACGAAGGATTGCTATGGTTTACAGGCATATTTGCAGCAAAAGACAATGAATGGGACACAGTTAAAGAAAGTTTTGAATCAGATCATGCAGCAGGCGGACGCATTGGAAGCATATTTGCTCGATGCATCGGATCTGGTTATCCGCGTGGAGTATTTGTTCATGCAAAAGGAGAAAAACGAGATTCGGATGCTCTGTGTGCCAGGCTATCAAAAGCCATTGAAGGAACAGCTTACCGCATTTCTGGAATATCTGATGCCGCGGTTTTCCCATGAAGATCGTGCGGGAGAACTGTTTTTGTATGAATGTCACCGGGTGTTGACGGATGAATGGAGTGATATGACAGATTTTCTCGCATTGTTGAATGCCGGAGCGGATACAGATGGAAGATGTCGGAAGCAGGGTGAGAAAACGTCCATGCAGAAACCAAACAGCAGCGAAGAAAATGAATTTGCGGAAGAAGCAGTGACGCTTGAACAAAAAGTAGCGCGTGCGGACATAGATGCAATATTTTCAAAACGCTTTTTGCTGTATGCGTTGGCAGGAGGCGCCGCGCTGGCACTGATTATTAAATATCTTTTTTTTGATGGGACGACGGGAACTGCAATCTTTGGAATTGTCTGGCTTTTAACGCTGATTATTCTTGCAATCATGACAGCGCGCGACAAGGAAGATGGACAGGAATCTGAGTCAGCGATGCAGGAATATGGCAGGCAGGTGCAGGGAGATGAAACATTGGAGGATGCGCCTGTACAGGGATACAGCAGACAGGCGGAACAGGCTGTGCACAGCGTGGATGTTCCGATGGGACTGTCGGAAAAATCTGTACAAGATAGTCGAATTCCAGATATGAAGCTGGTACCACTGACGAATGGCGCTCTGGAATCGTTCCGTATTCCGATGGATAAGGCGTCGTTTACCATAGGCAGGGATAAGGCGTCCGATTATCGTGTTGCCACGACACAAATCAGTCGTGTGCATGTCCGGTTGTTCTGCCGTCCGGATGGATTGTATATCGAGGATCAGAACTCTACCAATGGAACGTATATCAATACGAAGCGCATTCCGGCGATGACAGAACAGAAGCTGGAAAAGGGCGATGTGGTCGGACTGGCAAATGAGGAGTTTTTTGTTGCGTAAGAAAAAACTATGTAAAAGTAAATGGATGTGGTATACTATGTTCACAAAGCGAGGTAACAGGTATTGGCACAGACGAAAAAACAGAAGCATGAAAAACGGCAGGGTATTAAAATAGAGAAATCTGCATCATTTTCCAGATTGAAAACGGTGCAGATTTTTCTATTTGCTTTTTTCCTCGCAATTATTGTATTTACCCCCTGTTTTTGGTATAGTAATAGTGTGCGTTTTTGTAGCATGCGAAAGAAAAAATGGCAGTGAATACATGAGGTGTTACGGTGAAGGTAAATGTGTATTACGGAGGCCGGGGATTGCTGGAGGATCCAACACTCTTTGTAGTGGAGAAAATCATTCAGGTTCTGCAGGAGCTTCGGGTAGAAGTCACAAGATATAATATGTATGAAGATAAGTCGGGGATTGCAACACTTCCGAATACGTTGAAGGATTGCGATGGCGTGATTCTGGCAGCGAGTCTGGAATGGTTTGGCATTGGCGGCTATATGCAGCAGTTTCTGGATATGTGCTGGCTGTATGGTGACAAGGAGAAGATCGCGTCACTCTATATGATGCCGGTTGTCGTTGCAACGGCGTATGGAGAACAGGATGCAGAGCTGTCACTGCGAAAGGCATGGGATGTGCTGGGTGGCATTTCAGAGCCGGGAATCGCGACGTATGTGGATTCGACGGATGTGCTGGAGCAGGAAAGCCAGTATTTGAATCTGATTGAGAAAAAAGCAGAGGATTTTTACCGCCTGATCAATAAGAAGACAAGGAAACTGCCGACGAGTAACACTGCGGTAAAGAACACTCTGATCAAGCAGAACAATATCAATCTGACACCACAGGAGAGTGAGCAGCTTTCCAAGTTTGTGGCAGATGATGGCTATGTGAAGAAGCAGAAAGAGGATATTGAGGAACTCGCTGCAATGTTCAAGCAGATGCTTGGAGATGAGGAAGAGGCACCAGAACCACCAAGTGTCTACGAGGACGATATTATCGAAGGATTTTATGAGAATTTCCATCCGGAGACCGGATTTGCGGCAAGCTATGTAATCATAGTACCGGATATGGGGAAGAATTTAGTGATACATGTAGGGAAAGTCTTACAGTGTGAGTATGGCGCGGATGTGGAAGCCGATGTGAAGCTGAAAGCATCAAGCACGATGCTGCGTAATATTTTGGCTGGCAAAAATAGCTTCCAGAAAGGCTTTATGTCCGGCGAGATAACGGCAAAGGGCAACTTCAAGACCCTTCGGATGCTGGATCAGATTTTCCATATATAGAGTTGGAGGCAGTTTATGTCGTACATGGCATTGTACCGGAAGTGGAGACCGGACGCGTTCGAGGAGATCAAAGGACAAGAACATATTGTGACGACGATCCGAAATCAGATCGTGCATGACCGCGTGGGACATGCGTATCTGTTCTGCGGAACCAGAGGTACCGGTAAAACAACGACGGCGAAGCTGATGGCAAAGGCAGTCAATTGTGAGCATCCGATCAACGGAAGCCCGTGTAATGAATGTGCCAGCTGCAAGGCGATTGCTGCAGGTGCGGCGATGAATGTAATCGAAGTTGATGCCGCAAGTAATAATGGTGTGGATAATATCAGACAGATCACGGATTCGGTGAATTACTCACCGTCAACTGGTAAGTATCTGGTCTATATCATCGACGAGGTGCATATGCTCCGTGACGCAGCGTACAATGCGTTGTTAAAGACACTGGAGGAACCACCATCGTATGTAATTTTTATTCTGGCAACCACGGAATCACATAAGATCCCGGCGACAATTTTATCGCGTTGCCAGCGATATGATTTCCACCGGATTCCGTTGGAGATAATTGCAGATCGTCTGCAGGAGCTTCTCGACCGGGAAGGAATCTCAGCGACCAGAGAAGCGGTCGAATATGTGGCACGTGCCGCAGATGGTTCGATGCGAGACGGTTTAAGTATTCTGGAACAGTGTATTTCCTACCATCTGGGTGAGGAACTGACATTAGATAAAGTACTCGCGGCAATTGGTGCCGTGGATGTGGAAGTTTACATTCAGTTGTTTGAATGTCTGAAAGAAAAAGATCTGGTTGGTGCATTGAAGATTATAGATGAAGCAATCTGGCAGGGCAAGGATCTGTTGCAGCTGGTCAATGAATTTACTGCATTTATCCGGAATATACTGGTGCTGTCAATCGACCCGGATATGACGATTGATGTGACAGCGGAGACAAAACAGCGTATGGTTGCACTCACAAGCGATATGACACAGGACTGGATGATGCATGCAATCTATGTTTTACAGGAAGCCGCAGCGAAGATCGCATATACGACATCCAAGCGTGTGATGCTGGAAATCGCGATCATCAAGCTTTGTAAGACGGAGATGCGTTACGATATCGAAGGAATTCAGGCACGAATCGAGTCACTGGAGCAGCAGCTTGCAGAGACGAAGGAACTGCTCAAAGAGCAGCAGGCACATCCGGTTGTGATGGCAGTTGCACCGCCGGCAACGGAAAGCGCAGGGACAGTGCAGCAGGCAGTTGCACCACAAACAGGTGATTCATCCGAGCACATCAAGCAGAATCTGCGTGACAAATATCCGCAGGCAGAATACGAGGATCTGCTTCTGATTGCGAAAGCGTGGAAGACGATTGGCAAGCGCGGACCGAGACTGGTGCAGCATTATTACAGACAGGCATCACTGGTTGCCGGAAGAGAATCTGGCGCGCTGGAACTCGTTGTAGCGGATACACCAGACAACGATCTGGCGATTTCGTATTTCGCGAATCAGGACAAGCTCGATGAATTGAGCGAGCAGCTGACCAATATGGCACAGTGCAAGGTACGTGTGACATTCCGCAAGATTGATGGCAGGGAAGAAGTACACGAACTGCAGAAGGACTGGGATTTGAGCCGGATTGTATTTGATGACATCGAAATGCATGAGTAAGCTTTTAATCTGGCGAGTCCAAATCATATAAAAAGGTAGAACGCATGGGAAACCGTGTATGAATATAAGAATAAGAAATCAGGAGGATATAAAGATGGCAAAAAGAGGTGGATATGGTGGAATGGGCATGATGCCAGGAAATATGAACAATCTGATGAAGCAGGCACAGAAGATGCAGAAGCAGATGGAAGAGACCACCAAAGCACTCGAAGAAAAAGAATATGAGGCAACTGCCGGCGGTGGTGTTGTCAAGGTAAAGATCAATGGCAAGAAGGAAGTAACAGAAGTTCATCTCGACGAGGAAGTTGTCGACAAGGACGATATCGAGATGCTCGAGGATCTGATCATGGCTGCTATGAACGAAGCCATCCGTATGCAGGATGAGGATCAGAAGAATTCCATGGGTAAGATCACCGGTGGATTAGGCGGAGGTTTGCCGTTCTAATGGATATTTATGGAGAGAAAGTAAACCGGCTGATCGGTGAACTCGGAAGACTTCCCGGCATCGGTGGAAAGACCGCACAGCGGCTGGCGTTCCATATTATCAATATGCCGGAAGAACAGGTGGAAAGCCTGTCGGCAGCAATCACAGATGCAAAGAAGAATATCCGGTACTGCAAATCCTGTTATACGATTACTGATCAGGAGCTGTGTCCGGTGTGTGCATCGCCGAAGCGGAACCATAAGCTGATCATGGTTGTCGAGACTCCACGAGATCTGGCAGCATATGAGCGTGTGGGACAGTATCAGGGCGTCTACCATGTATTAAATGGTGTGATCAACCCGGCGATGGGAATTGGAACCGGAGATATCCGGTTGAAGGAACTGATCCTGCGGTTGGAGCAGGAAGATGTAGAAGAGTTGATTATTGCAACAAATTCCAGTGTGGAGGGCGAAGCGACTGCGATGTATATATCCAAGCTGGTCAAGCCATCTGGAATCAAGGTCACAAGAATTGCAAGTGGCGTTCCGGTCGGCGGCGATCTGGAATGTATTGATGAAGTAACGTTACTTCGGGCATTAGAAGGAAGAACTTTGTTGTAGAGGAGACACATAAATTAAGGAGGTTACAGTATGAAGAGAATCGGAATGTTGACAAGTGGCGGTGACTGCCAAGCTTTAAATGCGACGATGCGTGGTGTGGCAAAGGGACTGTATAATACGTTTGAAGACGTGGAAGTATATGGTTTTTTAGAAGGCTACAAGGGATTGATTTATGGCAATTATGTAAAGATGAAGCCGTCAGATTTCTCTGGAATTCTGACAAAGGGTGGCACGATCCTTGGCAGTTCCCGTCAGCCGTTCAAGCTGATCGATGAGCCGACACCGGAAGGACTCAACAAAGTTGAGGAAATGAAGAAAAATTACAACAAACTGAAGCTTGATGCACTGGTTGTTCTCGGTGGAAATGGTTCCCTGAAGACAGCAAACCGTCTGTCTCAGGAAGGACTGAATGTGATTGGACTTCCAAAGACAATCGACAATGATATCTGGGGCACCGATATGACATTCGGATTTCAGAGTGCGGTCGATGTTGCAACACAGGCAATCGACTGCATCCATACAACTGCATGCTCACACAACCGTGTATTTATCGTAGAAGTTATGGGACATAAGGTAGGCTGGATTACATTGCATGCGGGTATCGCATCCGGTGCAGACATCATCCTGATTCCGGAAATTCCATATGATATCGCCAAGGTATGTGAGGCACTTGACAGAAGAACCAAGCAGGGCAAGGGATTCTCGATTCTTGCTGTTGCAGAGGGTGCAATCTCGAAAGAAGTCGCAGCACTTCCAAAGAAGGAGCGTAAGGCAGCCGTAGCAGCCGCAGCTGCGAAATATCCATCTGTCGCTTATGAAGTTGCAGATAAAATCAAGGAATATTCCGGTATGGACATCCGTGTGACAGTTCCGGGACATACACAGCGAGGCGGAAGCCCGGATCCATATGATCGTGTGATTTCCAGCCTGTTTGGTGCAGAGGCAGTCGAGCTGATCAAGAATAAAGATTTCGGCAAGCTTGTTGTTATGCGTAACAATGAAGTGACAGCAATTCCGATGGAAGAGTCTGCAGGAAAGCTCAAATATGTTTCCCCGGACGATAGTATTGTTAAATATGCAAAACGTCTCGGTATTTCCTTTGGTGATGAGTAGGAGATACGGATTCGGACGCACAAAACAGGATTTCAAAGCATAAAATAAGAAAAACAGATAGACAATCAGCCAAAAACTGATTGTCTATTTATGTCATTTTATGTGAGAGGATTCCATGAAAGAAATCGATGAGATGTATGTGCATAAGTTTCGCACTCCGGAACTCATGGTTGTGGATGAGCAGGAGTTAGAGGAAGACCGGGCATATTTGCGTGCGATGTATCCGATGCGGGCAAAGCTGATACTGGTTATGGTGGAGGATGCCTGCGACCGGCTGGAATATGAAGGAAGTCCTATGTTTGCAGTTTATCCAGACAAGGTAGCGATGTTTTCAATTGCGAAGAAGATTTATGAGAAGATCTGCTATAAGGATGCGGACGAAACATTGCTTCATATGATTGAGATTATGGTCTGCCATGAATTTTATATTCGTCGGTGCAGATATCGTAAAAGGAGAAAATATTTCTAACTATGAAACGGTTTTTGATAAAGGCGTTTGTGTTCATTGCGGTTGCAGTGGGCACAGCCTTTCTGGTAAATCAATTCAATAACAGAGGCTTGGATCGTGTATCCAGCGAATTGGACGAGCCGACACTTCCATATGTCTATCTTGAATTCGAGGGTAAGGTTATTAACCGGACCTGTGGATATACGCAGACGATGTCGACGAGCCTGATGCGGGATGGGATTGTGCCACTAAACAGTAATCATGGTGTGACGGTGCTTGTTGATAATGAAGCAAAATATGGCGAGACATTTACCTATGAGCTGCGAAGTATTGCAGGCGATTCACTGGTAGAACGCGGCGAAGCGGTTTCTGGAAGTGTTGAGAATGGGCGTAAGAAATATGATGTGAATTTTCGGATGGACATGCAGCAAAACCGGGAGTATGTATTTGTATTTATCATTACGGCGGCAGATGGTACGGAGGTGCGATACTATAACCGTGTGGTAAATCTGGCGGAACAGCATGCAAAGGCAATCGTGGATTTTGCAACAAACTTCCATGACACGACGTTTATTAAGGAAGTCAATGAGTCCGAGGGCAATGTTGTATTTGATAACCTGAAGACGGACAAGGCAGGAACAACGTCAAGTCTGGCACATGTCGATCTGAATGCAACCTATGAGCAGATCACTTGGGGCGGGCTGACACCTGTGGTTGTGACGGGCGTGACGCCGACGATCACGGAAATCGACAAGGAATATGCTGTGATTCACATGTCCTATGTGGTGGAATCCATGAATGACAAGAAGAGTCATTATTATCAGGTCGACGAATACTACAATGTCACCTATAACCGGAGTTCGGAGATGGTGAAGCTGCTTGCTTTCGACCGGTATCAGGAAAGCTTTTTTGACAGTGGTTACATTAGCAAGGACCGGAATAGTATCAGCATGGGCGTGACAAATGAGCCAGCAGAATATGTGACATCTGAGGACTATGGGATTTTAGCGTTTGTGCGTCTTGGACAACTCTGGATGTACAAGTACAATGACAGCTCGCTTACGAATATATTCAGCTATCCGCAGGACAGTTATTCGGATGCGAGAACCTTAAATACGAATCTCGATATCAACATTGCAGATATGGATGAAGACGGAAATATCTACTTTGTTGTGTATGGTTATATGAACCGTGGCGTGCATGAGGGCAAAAATGGAATGTCTCTTTATTATTATTCTGCGGAGAGTATGACGACGCAGGAGCTTTTTTTCGTGGAATGTGATGAGAGCTACGATATCATGAAAAAGGAAACCGGACGGTTTACTTATTACAATGCACAGACAAATACGTTTTATTATCTGTTGGATGAAACGCTGTATGAGGTATCCCTTGCTGATATGACGCAGACTGCGATTGTCGAGGGAATTCCTTCTGCCAAATATTTCGTATCGGCGAACCGGAAGCTGGTTGCATATCCGAATAATGCGGAGGATGAACAGGTGACCGCCATTACGATTCAGAATTTTGAGACGGGAGAGACTTACGAGAAGACCTGCGCAAGCGGTGATCTGCTGCTGGCACTTGGATTCGTGGAGAACGACCTGATCTACGGCTGTGCGCACAGCGCAGATGTGATCATGACATCCGACGGTCAGGCAATCCTGCCACTCTACGAATTATATATCATGAGTGACAATGGCGAGCAGAAGAAGGATTACACGAAGGATGGCATCTATATCATGAATGCTTCTGTCGGGGAGGATACGATCTACCTGACACGGGCGCGCAAACAGAACCAGTTCTTTGAAGAAATCGATCAGGATTATATTTCCTACAAGAAAGAGGAAAATAATAAGATGATCACGACGGATACGACATATGACAGCTATGCATGGAATATCTTAGATATTGTATTCCCATCGAATTTCTATCTGTCGGATACTGCAAGCTACCGGAAGACAAAATACGGAAGAGTAGAGGCTTACAAGGATATGCAGGTGCAGACGAAGACACGTGACGGTGCGTATTATGTGTTTGACAATGCGGGCTACATCGGCGAGTACGAAACTGCCGGAAGCGCAATCACGCGGGTGGTCGATGACGAGGCAGGACTTGTTGTGGACAGCAACGGAAATACGATCTATCGCTGTCTGGCAGCGGACAGCTATAATACAGTCGCAGATGAGATCAAAGAGACACCGAATCCGGATGCAAATCAGTCGCTGCTTACCTGTGCGTATATGTGTGCACAGTATGCGGGAGGTACACTGGAGCTTACAGATGCGATAAACTGTGGTACTTTTGAGAAGGTATTTGAGGATTACACGAATGGTGTCGGTATCAATATCTCCGGTATCAGTTTGTCGACGGCGCTGTATTTCCTGGATCGGGATATTCCGTTTGCAGCCTGCATCGATGATGGGCGGTATGTGCTTGTCATCAGCTACAATTCGACACATATTCGGTATTACGATCCGGTGCTTGGTGCAGAAGTGAAGGTGACACGGAAAGCATTTGAGAATTCACTGAGTTTACAGAGTAACACGATGTATACGTTTAGTGTACAGTAAAGAAATACACAGAGTCTGGGGGGAAAACTACCAGGCTCTTTTTGAATAACAAGCAGTTGGTACAAGATAGTACATACAGAGGTGAGTAACATGAACAGAATGCGAAAGGTATTAATTGCAGATGATGAGGTAAAAGTGGGACAGCTTGTGAAACGATTGATACAGTGGGACCGGCTGGGACTGACCTGTATTGGACTTGTGACAGACGGGCAGACAGCGTATGAGAAGATCTTGTCCGAATCACCGGATATCGTGATCACGGATATCCGGATGCCGGTGTTGACAGGATTGGAAATGATCCAGAAGGCATCCGAGCAGGGCGTGAAATGCCATTTTATAGTTGTCAGTGGATATAAATACTTTGACTATGCGCAGAAAGCGTTGAAATATGGCGTGGAAGATTATCTGCTCAAGCCAATCGATGAGGATGAGTTGAACAGGCAGCTGCAGAAGATTGTCGCGGAAGAAGAACAACGTGAGGATAAGCAGCAACAGGTAGATCAGATAGAGAAAAAACTGGAGGATAGTAAATATCTGCGCCACAAAGAATTCCTCAGACAGATACTAAGCCAGAAGCAGGAAAATATTGATGCCGCGAATACGGAGTTTGGACTTCAGCTTGAGAACAAGTGCTTCCGGGGACTAACCTTCAAGCTTGACCGGGATATTGATGTCGCAGAGAATACACAGCAGATGCAGTTTGTTCTCCGCAAGATCATGCAGAAGGCAGAGGATGCATTTTCGGCATGCACCATCGACCTGATTGCGGCTGTGCAGTCGAATCATTCCGTGCAGGTGCTGTTAAATTATTTCCAGACGGAGCAGGAGAATATCGACAACCGGATTACGGATTTTTTCAATGAGCTGAGTGATTATCTGGAGAACTTCCAGCATTACAGGATTACTGTCGGGGTGAGCAGTGAAGTCGAGAGCTTCGAGCAGATCAGTACTGCGATTGAGATGAGCAAAGAGGCGGCTGCCAGCCGGCTCTTCAAGGGAAACGGCAGACGGATCGAATATTGTCAGGAGCCGCACACTCTATTTTCGCCAAAGGACTTTCAGAATGAATATGAGGAATTCGCAAAAGCGGTTGAGACAATGCAGCCGGATGCCTGTCAGTACCAGATTCACAAATGCTTCCGGCTGGCAAGCGATAAGGCACTTTTTGCAAGCGAATTTTATGCAATGGGATTGTGGCTGCTCCGCAGTACTTATGACATTCTGGAAATAGCAGATACATTTGATGTGGATGTGCAGCAGGAGGTGTTGGAGAATCTGTCGACAGTTGCGGATTTGAGAGACTATGTGATCCGTCAGGTGCAGCAATTGATCAAAGAGAGCCGTAGTGAACGGGAAAACCGCGAACGCAAGCCGGTATTGGAGGCAATCGCCTATATGAAAGAGCATTTTACAGAGAAGATCACGCTGGAGGATGTAGCCGCAACCATCGGCTTCAATACGAATTATTTCTCAGAATTGTTTAAGAAAGAAACCGGTGAGAACTTCTCGAACTACCTGCTTGGAATCCGGATGGAGAAAGCAAAGCAGATGCTCCGGGACACGAAGATTCCGGTGTATGAAATCGGCGAAAGTGTCGGGTATAAGGATGCCAAATATTTCAGTCAGCAGTTTATGAAGGTTGTCGGTGTGAAGCCGGCAGAATACCGGAAGCTATACTATTGACAGACGCAGTGAAACGCGAGGGCACAACATGGGAAAAATAATCTGGATATGTGTGGGTGCGGTGATTGTCTGGGCAGGGACAATCCTTTTGATGCATCGGATACAGACAAAGAAAATAAAAAAACTGGAGGATGACTATCGGGAGAAACAGCGCGTGCAGCAGAAGCTGCGGGAGGAATATTCCGTCAAGGTACAGAATAAGCAGGCGAAAATTGCAGCCTTGCAAAGTCAGATCAATCCGCATTTTTTGTACAACACGCTGGAATGTATACGAAGTGAGGCGCTTTTATATGAATGTGACAGCATTGCCCGTATGGCGAAGGCACTGGCGGCTTTTTTCCGGTATAGCATCAGCAACAAAGAAAACATTGTGACAATCCGCGATGAGCTTCGGAATATTGAGAATTATTTCCTGATCCAGAGCTACCGGTTTGAAAATAAATTCACCCTTGAAATCAATGTGGAGGATGACCGGGAAGAAGTCGGGAATTATCTGATTCCCAAGCTTTCGCTGCAGCCGATTGTGGAAAATGCAATCTTCCATGGCTTAGAGACGAAGGCGGAAAACGGAAAGGTGACAATACGGATTTATACGACAGATCAGGAACTGGTTGTTGTCATATCGGATAACGGAACAGGAATTGACTGGGATACCCTCGTTTCCATGAGACAGGCACTGGAACAGACGGAGGAACGCCGGGAGAGCGGCGACGATGGAAGCACGCACGGAGAGACGGCGGGAATGGATGCACATGGAACTGACAGGAACGGGAAGCGCGGAAACGGAATTGCATTGAGCAATGTAAACCAGCGGATCCAGCTCGCATTTGGAAACCGCTATGGCCTCCGTCTCTACAGCACGACCGGAATCGGAACAGATGTAGAAATCTGGCTTCCTAAGAAAGTAGACAGAAACGATCTGTGATTTAGAAAAACAGGAAAGAAAAAGCAGGCATGGATTATGAGACATGAGATTATTCGGATGGAACATGTGAATATCAGCAGACCGGCCAGGCATGAGATTGAAGATTTGAACCTGATTATCTGCCGGGGGTACAGCATGGGCGTTGCAGGCGTGGAAAACAGCAAGGAGATACTGGCGGATTTTTTCGAGGGGAAAGGAACGCTCGCAAGAGGACGGATTTACCTTGATGGGGAACCATGGAAGCCGGAAGGAAAACGGGATTTTGAGGATGCCGGCATTTTTGTGATCTCCAAAGACACGGTGTACATGGATTCGCTCGATGTCAGCGAGAATCTTTTTTTGTTACGAAGAAACAGCCTGCGTAAAATCCGGTTGAATGAAAAGGCATTGCATATACAGGGACGTGCACTGCTTGAAAAATACGATCTGCCTTATGCGGCAGATGAACATAGCAGCCATCTGAAGAACGGAGACCGTATTCTGATCGGGATGGTACGCGCCATCACACAGGGGGCGCGTATTCTTGTTTTGCGGGAGATTGTGTCGTGTTTTCCGGGAGAAGAACGCCGGAAGCTGAGACAGTTTGTGAACCGGTTGAAGCAGGACGGTATTACGGTTATATCAATCGATAACCGGGCAGATTTCACGGACCCTTTCTTTGATGAAGTGATTTTGTTCCGGCATCATACAATCTACAAAAAGATCTGTCAAAACGAAGATACATGGATGATCGACGAGATATTAAAACGCGGTCTGGAGGCGGCAGATACTACCATACCGGAAGTACGCGATGCCAGCGGGAAACCACAGCTAAAGCCGGTGGATTTTTTCGTGTGGGAGACGTTCCGGGATGGCAGCTGGCAGCCGCAGATTTCGATGCGGGCAGGGGAAATCCTTGCGGCACTCGGTACCCCCGGACAGGTGGATGGTGTCTGGTCGGACATCCTTCGTTCCAATGCCATGCAGTCGCGGTTTGAGTTAGATGGCGAGATCATCGCCTACAAAAACATACAGGAGCTTATGAAGCACCGGATTGCGCTTATGGAGTATGGAAACCATACGGAAATCTGCGAGAATCTGACCAACGAGGAAAACATTCTTCTGCCGGCATATCCGCGCATATGTTCAGCATTCGGGTTTTATCAGAAGCAGCAAAAGTATATATTGGAAGACAATTTCCTGGGATTGGACAGGCGGGACATCGAGCTGCTGAACCCTGAGACAGAAGCCTGGAAAATAGGAATCTATCGTTATAAGCTGTTTCATCCGCGTGTGCTGATCCTGAAAAACATGCTGCAAAATCTAAACGTCCGGGAGGTCGCATGGCTGAAACGGGAATTGCGGGAGATCGTGGGAAGAGGAAGCAGCGTCCTTCTGCTCGAAAACGAGAGTAAAGTCTGTGTGGATGTTGCGGACCGGCTGGAGGTGATAGCTTGAAGACTGTGCGGTCATTTTTTGATAAATATCATATGGAAATCGGAAATATCGTTTTGATCCTGGTTCTTGCTATCGTATTGTTCCCCAGACTTTCTGCAGACTATGTGCTGCATCAGTTTGTGATTATCGTACTGTTGACGATGGGACTCTCGCTCGAGATGCTGAGCGGTGTTTTGGATTTCGCATTTATGGCGGAAATCGCAATGACGACGTGCCTGGGCGGACTATGCCTGCGGGCAGGGTTTCCGGTCTGGGTGAGCTTAACGGTTATGATACTGGCACAGATGCTGTTCGGGATGGCAAAGGGACTTCTGATCGGAAAAATCCGTGTAAACCCTATTTTGCTGACCTTCATTTTGCAGCAGATCTATCAGGGGATAGCTGCCGTGTTCGGAGATGCGATACAGGCACCGATCCCGAGGGATTACTATGGTTCCTACATGTTCTGGATGATTTTTTCCGGTATTGCAGTTGTAATTTATGTGTTCCTGCAGTTACTGCTTACACATACATATTATGGGAAATACGTACGGATGCTGGGAGAAAATGAAACCTCGGTCAAAAACAGCGGAATCCGTTTTGATATCTGCCGCATGATTATCTGTGGAATCAGTGGTATTGTATTTGCACAGGTGGCATTGATCTTTTTGTTCATCACCAATGGCGGCAGTGCCGGTATTGGCAGGAGATACCTGTATCCGGTAATTGCGGCAGCGTGTCTTGGCGGAATAAACTTTCTAAAAGGAAAAGGAAACCTGCGCGGCACTGTTTTGGGCAGTCTGTCCATGGTGCTGCTTCTGAATCTGTCTGCGGGGCTTTCTCTTTACAGCTATTTTTCTTATATCTGGGAAATCGCAATTCTTGTAATTGCGGTGGTTATTTTCGCTAGGGAGAGCAAGAACTGAAAATCCTCTCCCTAAATCCGAAACTTGTCCGATTGTGGGAAGGGCAGATCCTCCATATAATAAAACCATCAGATAGATACATCGAAATGATCCCACCGGAAGCCGGACGTGCTTCTGCCATTTCCCTGTATCTGACGGAAGAAAAAACAAAGAAAATGAGGAGGAAATGACTATGAAAAAACGAAAGAGATTGTTTGGTATTTTGTTGGCAGTAGTTATGACAGTAGCAATGATGACAGGATGTTCTGCAGGAAAGGGCGGCACATCCGGAAGTGGTGTAAAGGTAGGATTCCTGGCACCGACACTCCAGACGGAGTTTATGATTGGAATCGATGAGAAGCTTCACGAGGAATGTGACAATCGTGGATGGGATTATGTATCTGCGAGCTTCGATAACGATTCGGCAGCAGCCGTATCTGCTATCGAGAACATGGTAACCGGAAATTGTAATTACATCGTAGCGATGGTATCTGATACATCCTGTGACGATGCGCTCAAGGCAGCACAGGAAAAGGGCGTCAAGATTATTGAATGTGGTGTTGAGACAGCAGTACATGATCTCGTGCTCAAAACTGACCAGTATTCTATCGGAACACAGATCGGTGATATGGCAGCAGACTGGCTGAACAGCCAGCTCGGCGGCGAAGGAAACATCGTAGTATATACAACCTATCAGAACCAGGATATGCAGGATCGTGGACAGGGTATCCAGGATGCAATCAAGGAGAAAGCTCCGAATGTGAACATTTTGGAAGTCGTTGATATCGGTAAGGATGTTGTAGGATCCGGAACAACCACGACAGAGACGATGCTTCAGAAATATTCGAACCTGAACGGAATCGTGTGCTATGGTGATGCGGCAGCGGTAGAATCTGTTGAGGCAGTGAAGGCAGCAGGCAAGGACAACGAAAACTTCGGCGTATTCGCCTGTGATGGTACAAATCAGGCTTTGAAGGGTATCAATGATGGAACATGCATGCGCGGTACGATGTACTTCGAGCCAATCGGAAGTGTTATGGCGGAATATATCCAGCAGATGGTTGACGGCAAGACCGTTGATGAGGCAGTCGAAACTCCGATCCACGCTGTAACAAAGGCAAATATCGCAGATTACTATAAAGCAGACAAATAAAGATTGCAAAAAGAATGCCTCTGGTGAATCATCGGAGGCATTCTTAGAAAGGGGATGAACTCTGTGAAAAACATACTGAGTGTAAAAAATATCGTAAAAACATATCCCGGCGTTATCGCAATCAATGATGTATCGTTCGATGTAGAAGAAGGCGAGATCCACGCTCTGATCGGTGAAAACGGAGCAGGAAAATCAACCCTGATCAAGGTATTGTCGGGAGCGATCGTTCCGGATTCCGGAACGATTGAGCTGGAAGGCAAACAATACAACCAGATGACACCGAAGCTTGCAAAAGATCTGGGAATCGAGGTCATCTATCAGGAATTTACGCTGGTGCCGGGCATCAGCGCAGCGGAAAATGTATTTCTCGGAGACAAGACGAAGCCCGGTGCGTTCTGCGACATCAAAGATCGCGAAGCACGTGCGAAGAAAATATTTGATGACCTTCAGGTAGATATTGATGTATCCAGACCGGTAAAGACGATGTCACCGGCACATCAGCAGCTTGTTGAAATTGCGAAGGCAGTCAGCCGGAATGTAAAGATCCTGATTATGGATGAGCCGACCGCACCACTGACGGTCAGCGAAGTAGAGACGCTGTTTCGTATTGTGCGTGAATTAAAAGCAAAAGGTGTGACGATCATCTTCATCTCCCACCGGTTGGAGGAGCTGTTCGAGCTTGCGGACCGCGTAACGGTTATGCGGGATGGCTGCTATGTCGGAACAGAAAATATAAAAGACATCGACAGGCAGAAGCTGATCACGATGATGGCAGGACGTGAACTCAAGGAATCGTATCCGTCGCGTACCAGTCAGATCGGCGAGGAAGCATTGCGGGTAGAGCATCTGACAGGAAATGGAGACCATGATATCTCGTTTACCCTGCACCGGGGAGAAATCCTTGGATTTGCCGGACTGGTCGGCGCAGGCCGTACCGAGCTGATGCGGGTAATCTATGGTGCTGATCCGATTGAAAGCGGAAAGATTTTTGTAAATGGCAAGGAAACAAATATCCGGACATGTCAACAGGCAATCCAGCACGGAATCGGATATATCCCGGAGGACCGGAAGGCGCATGGCGCATTTCTCCGGATGAGCATCAAATGGAATGTTGTTGTAAATAACCTGCGTGGCATCTCCAAAGGACCATTCGTTGATGAGAAGCTGGAAAACCGGATTGCCGAGGATTACGAGGAGAAATTCCAGATCAAGACACCATCCCTGGAGCAGAGGGTGGAGAATCTCTCGGGCGGTAATCAGCAGAAGGTTGTAATCGCAAAGACACTTGCGGCAAACAGTGAAATCATCATCTTTGATGAACCGACGCGGGGAATCGATGTCGGTGCCAAGCAGGAGATTTACAAACTGATGAATCAGCTTGCCGGTGAAGGAAAGGCAATCATTATGGTAAGCTCGGATATGCCGGAGCTTTTGGGAATGTCTGACCGGATTATCACCATCTACGAGGGTAGGAAGACCGGAGAGCTTGCGAAATCAGAATTCGACCAGAACTATATTCTGGATCTAGCATCAGGAGGCGAGGAACATGGAAAAAACAAGTAATAAATTTATAACTTTTTATAAGAAATTTGGTATATATGTATTTTTGGCGGCAGTCGTTATTATCTTCTCGATTATTGCACCGAACTTTTTATCTGTAGCAAACCTGATTAATATTTTGCGTCAGGTATCTATTTTCGGTATCGTTGTAATCGGCGTTACGATGGTCATGATCGGCGGAGGTATGGATTTGTCGGTCGGAGGAATCATGGCGGTCGTCGGCATGGTTATGGGCTATTGTATGGTAAATGTCGGGTTGCCGATTCCGGTTGCCGTGATTATCGGCATTGCACTTGGCGTTGCATTTGGTGCCATCAATGGTGTCGTCGCCATCAAGCTGCATATCGCGCCGATCATTGTAACACTTGCCATGATGCTTGTGCTGCAGGGCGTGGCATATCTGATCACCGGCGGCTATCCGATCACCGGTATGCCGAAAGCATTTTTGACAGTCGGACAGGGATATATCGGACCGGTTCCGATTCCGGTTATTCTGTTTGTGATCTTCATCGTATTTGGCTGGATTGTCATGAACAAGACATACCTTGGCAGAAATATTTATGCACTTGGCGGAAACAAAGAAGCAGCCAGACTTGCAGGTATCAATGTCAATAAACTGACGGTACTCGTGTATTCTTTTGCAGGATTTGCAGCCAGCATTGCAGCAATCATCATGGTTGCCAGAACAAACGCATCGCAGCCGGGCGCAGGAAGCTCCTATGCATTTGACTGTATGACGGCAGCCTGCTTAGGTGGTGTCAGCATCGCCGGAGGTGAAGGTAAAATCAGCGGTACGGTTGTAGGTGTTATCATCCTTGGTATCCTCGATAACGGACTTGTGCTGATGGGTGTTAATTCCAACTTCCAGAGTGTTATTAAAGGACTGATTCTGCTTCTCGCAGTCGCAATCGACTGCTACCAGGGCGGACAGAAGAGAAAGAAGGCGTGAGACATGGTGACGAGAAAATTACCGTATTATGAGTTTGCAGATGGAATTTACGAGATTGATGAATTTGACTGTGTGAGTGTGTTTGTGATTGTCGGAAGCAAACGGGCATTGGTGATAGACTGTGGAACCGGAATCGGGGATCTCAGATGGGTTATAGAGAACAAAATCACAGATAAACCGTATGATGTTGTGGCAACCCATAACCATGGCGACCATATTGGCGGAGCTGGATTCTTCGACTCCATCTATATTCACCCGGCGGATATGGACTGGGATAGCGGAAATACACTTCCGACTGTGGATTTCCGTAAGAGCTATGCGAAGATCATTGCAGACCGGGCGGATAAACATTACGACTATAATCTGGATGAGGATGTGCGCCCATGGCCGAAGACACCGGAGAAGCTTCCACTTACGGATGGGCAGGTGTTTGAGCTTGGAGACAGGACGGTGACGGCATATCACTGTCCGGGACATACATTTGGCGAGATGGTATTTCTGGATGACAAGACGAAGACACTGTTGCTTGGAGATGCCTGCAACTGCAACTATTATCTGGCGGTTCCGGAGCCGGGACGGGAAAAAGAACGGATCCGGGAAGCGAAGGCAGGTCTTGAACGTCTGCGTTCCATGAAGGACAAATATGATTTGATGTATAATTCCCATCATGATTTCAGAGGATTCGGCAATTCCCTCTATCCGGATATTATAGAAGATGCGATCCATGCATTTGATAGTATATTAGATGGGACAGCAACCTACATATCCGTGACAGATCCTCTGGATCCGGAACATAAGGCTAAGACGTATGTGTCTTATGGCAGATTCCGTGTCGCCTATCAGGGGGACGGAATAGAAAATGTAAAGTAATCACAATTTAAAACCCTTTCCTTTTTAAATATAAAATACCCCACCGGTGCGATCTATGACCGGTGGGGTGTTTCCGTCTTACACGTTCTTATTTATATGCTCTTACACCTCTACATCCCAGAAACCATCCAGCGTAGCGAAGTAATCTTCTGGTGTCTCGGCACGGCGGATCTGCTTTACGCTGCCGTCTTCACACAGCAGAAGCTCTGCGGATTTGAGTTTGCCGTTGTAGTTATAACCCATTGCGAAGCCGTGAGCACCTGTGTCATGGATTACAAGATAATCGCCCATGTCGATCTTCGGAAGCTTGCGGTCGATCGCGAACTTATCGTTGTTCTCGCACAGGGAACCGGTCACATCATAGGTGTGGTCGCAAGGTGCATTTTCCTTGCCAAGGACCGTGATGTGATGGTAAGCACCATACATAGCCGGACGCATCAGGTTTACCGCACAGGCATCCACGCCGATGTACTCCTTGTAGATATGCTTCTCGTGGATTGCCTTTGTAACAAGGTGTCCATAAGGGGCAAGCATGAAACGGCCAAGCTCTGTGAACAGGCTGATATCGCCAAGTCCGGCAGGGACAAGCACCTCATCGAATACCTTGTGTACACCTTCGCCAATCTTCAGGATATCATTGCCTTCCTTATCCGGTGTATAAGGGATACCAACACCGCCGGACAGGTTGATGTAGGAAAGCTTGATGCCGGTCTTTTCCTTCAGCTCAACAGCTACCTCGAACAGAATCTTTGCAAGGGTTGGGTAGTAGTCGTTTGTGACCGTGTTACTTGCAAGGAACGAATGCAGACCGAATTTCTTCGCACCTGCGTCACGCAGCTCCGTATATGCTTGGAACAACTGCTCCTTCGTCATGCCGTATTTGGCATCGCCGGGGTTGTCCATGATGGTTGTGGAAATAGAGAAGGTTCCGCCCGGATTGTAACGGCAGAATACAGTCTCCGGAACACCACATGTATCCTTCAGGAACTGTACATGTGTGTAATCATCTAAGTTGATGTTCGCACCGAGCTTCTTTGCGAGAACGAATTCCTCAGCTGGTGTGTCGTTCGATGAGAACATGATGTCAGAACCTGTGATGCCCATTCTCTCTGACATCAGAAGCTCCGTATATGAAGAACAGTCGGTACCGCAGCCCTCTTCCTTCAGAATCTTCAGGATGGTTGGGTTCGGAGTTGCCTTGACTGCGAAATATTCTTTATAACCTTTGTTCCATGCAAATGCCTGCTTTAATTTTCTTGCATTTTCACGGATGCCCTTCTCATCGTAGATATGGAACGGAGTCGGGTATGTCTTTACGATCTCTTCGATCTGTGCTTTCGTTACAAATGGTGTCTTCATGATATTCCTCCTGTATGTAGTAGGTGTTTCTGTTTATCAGCCTTTTTATTCACGCTCTCTATAATCTAGAAGTAAAACTGCGTTTTGTCAAGTAAAATGGCGTAAAAAACTTGATATCTAATTGAAAATAAATATCGAAGATGGTATCATAAACTATTATGTGCGGTTTTGGTACGGATGATTGCGGATACGACGCAGGAGCATACCGGAAACGACTGCGGACCGGATGCAGTCCGTTGGTGGGATAAAATAAAAAAACAGGAGTGTTGGATACATGGCAGATAACGGCGAATCAGGAATGAATTACGACAATATATTTATAAGGATGCTGAGCAGAGTGGGTGATGCGATGCTGCTTTCCATTCTGTTTGTACTCTCATGCGTTCCGATTATCACGATCGGCGCAGCATTTACTTCACTTTACTATACGGCGATGAAAGGAATTTCCGGCGACGACGGATATATCTGGAAGTTCTATACACGGAGCTTCAAGCAGAACTTCAAGCAGGCAACCGGTATGTGGCTGCTCTTTTTAGTCGCATTTTTCATCCTGTCGGTAGATATCTGGTTCTGGATGACACAGTGGAAGGCAACCGGAAATGTAATCGCGAAGCCGTTTTTGTTCGTGAGTGTTGTGCTTCTTACCCTGGCAGTTATGACGTTTACTTATACATTTGCCCTGCAGGCGAAGTTCGATAATTCGTGGAAGGTTCAGCTTCGGAATGCATTTTTGATGAGCATCAAGAATTTCCCGATGACACTTTTGATGCTGCTGACTTATCTTGTGATTGCGTGGTGTTTCTATTACGATATCATTATTTCAATCATCGTGTATGTGGTGATTGGATTCGGTGCGGTTGGTTATCTGTGGGCGTACATTATGCTCAGATGCTTCAAGCCATACCTGCCGGAAGAAGACCTGCATGCACATGATGAGAGCGTATTGCTGCATGAGGTTGATAAGGATTTGGACGAGGAATCCGGGGACACGGACAACGATGCGGAACAAACGGTGGATGATGCGCCTGCAAATGATACGGAAACTGACGCTGCCGATGAAAGTGCAGAGGAATAAAACACCGGGAAGCCGGAAGGATAGAAACGATGAAGGCAAATGCGAAAAAAGAAACTATATATGCGAATATCATCATGCTTGCGGTATTTTTCTTCGCATTTCTGGGAACGGAATACCTGTTTGATAATTGTATGATGTACGTGACAGATGCATCAGGTGTAGTGCGTGCGCAGAATCAGATGCTTGGCGTAAGCGCAATCGGGTTTCTGCTATACAACTGGATTTCCGGTTTCCTTGCGGATAAGAGTCCGTGGGTGACCGGGGGAACCGGACTGCTTGCGTTCGGCGTTGGAGCCGGATGCATGGGCTGTATTATCCTGCATGCGGGATATTTGCAGATGATGATCGCGGGTGGGGTACTGTTTTTCCTGCTGGGGCTGCTTGTATTTTATCTGTCTGCAGGCTTTTTCTCGGTATATTTCACAGTTGGATTTATGGATATCTCCTATCATAGTGCGAAACCGAAGCTCTGGGCCGGATTGGGCCGGGCTGTGAATAATGTATGCGCGCTGATGATTATGACATTGGCAGGTGGATTCGCTTCTGTGCGGTATGAAGTGATGATTGTTGCGGTCATTCTCTTTTTTCTGATCAGCGTGTTGGCGTTTTCGTACCAGAACATTCTGATAGGGATGGAGCTTAGAAGCATGGAAGCTGCAGCATCCGCATTGATGCCACAGACAGGCGGGACAGCGGAAGCGGAGAATAAGCAGACAGGCGGGGCAGCAAAACCGGAGGATAAGCAGACCGATCTGTCCACGACGGATAAATTCACAGCCTTCGGCGAACAATACAGCTTGACGGAACGGGAGCGGGAAGTGCTCCGGGCATTGCTTTCCTCAGGCGAAAATGTGCAGGATATTGCACATACACTCGGTATCTCACGGGCAGCAATCTATCGTCATATCTCGAATATGAATGAGAAGACCGAGACGAAGGCGCGTATGGGGCTGATTCAGTTCTATTATGGGTGGAACCCTGAAAAATAGCGTATTTTTGTGCATTTGAGACATATGTCAACTACCATAGCAGGCGAAAATCTGCTATGGTTATTTTAGTTTATGGGCATTTTCGCTGAAATGAAAACAAAAAGAAAGAGGAGGAACAAGGCTATGAACAGGAAGAAAAGACTATTACCGCTTCTGATGGCATTGCTTTTGATCGTGAGCTATCTGCCGGTGATGCGAAGCTATGCGGCAGAGTGCATTGTAAGAGGAGATAATCATACGCCATGGAACAGCGTACAGGATGGTGTGTTCACGTATGATGGCGGAACGATGACGATTACGACATCAAACGGAAGCTTGACGGGGGCAGCGGATAATGTAACGGTACCAGAGAATACTACAGTAACAGTTACTCTTTTCCCGAGAGATGGATATACTGTACAGTTAGTGGTGAATGGCAATCAAGTAACGTTGAACAATAACGTGTATACGGTAGAAACTTCCGCGAATCAGCCGGAATTGAAGTTTGAAGCTTGTTTCACAAATCTGGGTGGTGGTAACAATCCGGGTAATCCGAATCCACCGGCTGGTAACCAGCCAATCTGCCTGATCTTAGAAGGCGATGCATTCAAAGGGGCAGATGATACAGATTACTATCATTATATGAAATCGCAGGATAAAAATTTCGAAATATATGTGGACCTTGATGATACCGGAAACTCTCGGTCGCAAACCATGGATAACCTGATGAAAGAACAGAAAGTATCTTTGGCACCGGAATCTCAGTCAACATATCGTTTCGCGGATTCTGTTTCGAATGCGCGAGTTACTGTTATGTGTTCATCAGGAACATATACGATAACTACACCGGGAACCACATCAAATGGCTCTTCCGGGGAACGGTCATTTGCAGTAAAAAAAGGAGAAAGCGAATCGCACATCCAGATTGATAAGAATTCTAAGTCATTGACAGTAACCTGGGCGTATGACAGCGATTCCTTCGGTGCGGACGCATATCTGGAACATGGAAAGGCACAGATAACCGCGATTGAGGGTGTGAGTGATTTTTCAACTCTGTTCGGAGGCAATCCGGGAGATGCTAAGGGCGGAAATATTGCGGTTCCGGCGGGAAAGAAGGTAACAATTAAACTTGTTCCGGATTATGGCTATCAGGTCGCAGGATTGCAGTTGAACGGTGGCGTGACCTTGCAGCCGGATGATGCGCAGACATCGACGTTTACATTTGTTATGGGTAATAGTCCGGTTCATATGAAGGGGCTTTTCACGAAGGTATCGGATACAGTGAATTCAAACAGCAAACAGATTGAGGCTGCAAGCATTACCAATGGTGCTAATGCAGCCGCAAGCGGCAATCTGAGACTGACGGTATCGGATGCAGAGAGCTATGACACGACGGCTGCACAGGCGCTGGTATCCGGTGCGCAGTCTGCACAGGCAGTCGATCTGAAGCTGGATCAGATTGTCAGTAAGGGAAATGGTTCGAACTGGGAAAACAATATTACAGAGTTTGAGAAACCAGTCACATTGAATCTCGCACTGGATAATTACGATGCAAACTATGATTATACGGTTGTGCGTAACCATAATGGCAAGCTGACCGAGCTTTCGACAACGGTCGAGCAGGGAACGATTTCCTTCGAGACAAATCAGTTCTCAACCTATATTATTGTGAAGAAGTCGAAGGCTGCAGGCGTGGACAAGCCATCGACGACACCATCCACAACTACACCATCGACGACACCGGCAGCGCCGGATACAGATGTTACGAAGCCGGCAGCCAAGGATACGGCACCGGCAAAGACAAATGACACAGCTTCGCCAAAGACCGGAGATGCGATGCCGGTTGCAGGGATGATGCTTGTTATGGCAGGAAGCCTGACCGGGTATGTCGTAATTCGAAGAAAAAGAAGATAAATCCTCCATTCTGAATGGAAAATGTGTGTGCCGCGTGCAGAGAAGAAAAATCTGTACGCGGTTTTTCTTTTTTAATTGTTATTTTTTACACTTTCCAATATAATGAAACTATGACAAAAAATGGGAGGTACACATATGCCATACAAACGATACGGGAGACGTATCCTGACGATCCTGCTGGCGGGGATTTTATTTATTACGAACTGGGGGATGAACAACGCGCAGGCGATGGCGCAGGCAGCGGACGCAAAGGATTATGCGAACGTTGTTGTGTTTGCATATTTTAAGGGCGATGCGGAAGGTGCTTCGTATTTCCAGACAAACCGTGCGAAAATCCTAGGGTTGTATGATGGCGCCAAGAACCGTTCTTTCACGAATTATCTGTCTGCTGTTTCTTATGGAAACCTTCGTGTGAAGAATTATTTCCCGCAGGATGATGGCACAACACTTTCTGCCTGTGCACTTTCGGTTACGGAAGCTTCTGTGCAGGCAGGTGGAAATATGGATACGACGATTGTGAGTGAAATTCTGGCGAACATTCCGGCACTTTCCGGGCAGGTGTTAGACTATGACGGAGATGGATACATCGACAATCTCACTGTCATTATGAAGTCGGAGAAAGAATCCCAGACATCCGGCAATTCACTCGTCGCGCATCACGCATTTTATCCGACAGATAAGAACTTACGATATGGTGGGAAGGAAGTCGGACATTATAACATGATCAATACACCACAGTTTTTAGGTGCAGGCAATACGACGATGGCTCAGGAATCCGGTGTACTCGCACATGAATTCCTGCATGGACTTGGCTTCCCGGATCTTTATACAAGTGATGGAACCTATCCGGTCGGGAACTGGGATATCATGGGCGGCGCAGATTATGGAATGTCTTATCCGCTTGCGTATATGCGGATGAAAGTGGGCGGCTGGCTTATGCTGGATACGGTTACTACATCGCAGACGCTGACACTGGACACGCAGGATAAGCAGGACGGTCATCCGGCATATATTCTGAAATCACCGCTCAATGAGCAGGAGCTTTTTGTTGTGGAATTCCGGAAGAAGGATACGGGTCTCGACAGCTATGACCGGTTTATTGGAGGATCCGGCGTGATTGTCTACCGGATCAACCCGGCAGTCGAAGGCTTAAGCAATCTGTATGGACAGACCGGTGTGTATGTGTTCCGTCCGCAACCGGGGCAGACAGGATATTCCCAGATGGCAGAGAGCGTCTATAAAGCATATCTTTCCAAAGAAGAAGGACGGACAACCATCGGCAAATCCGACCTTTCCGCAGGTCTCTCCGATGGCGCACTGACTTTCTCAGATGGAACGAATTCTGGAATCGTGATCAGTGAGGTCGGCAGTGCCAAGGGCAGTCAGATTACTTTAAAGGTGGATTTCCCGAAGGTTTCGGACTCTGCGAAATGGACGGATTGTGGATTTGCCTCTGTAGCCGGAAATAGCAAAAATGCATGGAACCAGATAGCGATGACGCTTTGCGGACAGAAACCGTACGTGCTTACGTATACGAAAGATGATGCAGCGCTTACGCTATATTCCTGTGAGCAGGACACGTGGAAAAAACTATATCAGCAGAAAATCTCCGAGAACTATGGAAATGAAATAAAGCTCTGTTCCTACAATGGATCGTTTTATTTTGCATATGCGGATGCAGCAGGGATAGAGATTGAAAAGTTGGATGCATCCTGCAGTCGCGTGACAGAGAAACAGACGATTGCTGGAGCTGCGGATTTTGATATGCAGGCTGGCGCAGATGGCGTGTATCTTGTATACACGCAGAACAATACGACCGCATATGCGAGATGCTTCAAAGCCGGAAGTTTGTCCGTGACAACCAATCTCGGAAGCTATTACACGACCGCCGGGACAAATCATTTTGCAGGTCAACCAAAGCTCCTTTCGATAGGCTACTCAATGTATGCGTCTATACGGAATACAGGGACGATGGCGGTTCACACATTTTGCCTGGATGCAAATGGAAACCACAAAGAAGTGAGTGATGCAGCGACAAAAGGAAGCACGTATGGCATGGCAACGGATGGGAAAAACCTGTATGTTGCCACATGCAGCGAAGGCATACTTGTCAACCGGTATGATGGAAAAGCATGGCATTGCTCAAAAATGAAAGATGGCACAATCTCGGATGTAGTTCCGGTGTGCAGGCAGGGAACACTGTTCGTGCTCACATCGGGTGCCTATACAGGGACAACCAATCTGTACCGGTATGATGTGGCAAATGACCAATTTGCGCAGGAAGGAGTCTCACTCGATTCGTATTCTACATCGCAGACGATCTGTGCGGCGGATGGAACGTTGTATGTTTCGTATCTGCGTGGGGCAGACAAGACGTTTGTCATCAAGAAAAAGAGCGTGACAGTCACACCGGCGCCGGAACCAACCCCGGATCCGGGAACAAATCCAGACCCGGGAACAAACCCAGATCCGGGAACAAATCCAGAACCGGGAACAGGTGGCGAGACAACGACCACGACGGAGGCAGCTACGACCACGACGGAGGCACCAACGCCAACGCCGACACCAACCCCGACGCCAACCCCGACCCCAACACCGGTTGTAACGCCGGATGTGACGGTGTCTTACCGCACGCACATCCAGACCTTCGGATGGGAGGACACCTGGCGGCAGAACGGTATGATGTCCGGGACTTCCGGAAAAGCGAAAAGACTGGAGGGAATCGAAATCAAAGTATCCGGTAATTCCGGTATAGGAATCCAGTACACGACGCATTGCCAGAGCTATGGCTGGCTGCCTTGGTCTGCGAACGGTGACATGAACGGCACGCAGGGGGAAGCAAAACGTCTGGAAGCAATCAAGATCCAACTGACCGGATCCGACAAGGATAAATATGATGTCTATTACCGCGTGCATGCGCAGAGCTACGGCTGGCTTGGCTGGGCGGCAAATGGCGCACCGGCAGGAACCGCAGGTTATGCGAAGCGTCTGGAGGGCATTCAGATCGTGGTCGTGAAGAAGGGTGCGGGATTCAACCGGAATATGCAGGGAATCGCATCTCAGTTTGCAAATGCATTTTACGCGGCGCCGGGACAGAGCATGAATCCGCAGATCGCGGGTGCGGACAGCCCGAATGTTACATATCGTACCCATGTGCAGAGCTATGGCTGGCAGGGCTGGAAATATAACGGGGCGATGAGCGGCACATCCGGACAGGCAAAACGACTCGAAGGAATTGAGATCAAACTGACGAATGCACCGTATTCGGGTGGCGTCTGCTACACAACCCATGTGCAGAGCTACGGATGGCAGGAACCGACAAACAATCCATCTGCATGGCGCAGAAATGGAACGATGAGCGGCACATCCGGGCAGGCAAAAAGACTCGAAGCCATCTGTATTGCATTGACAGGAGACATGCAACGGCATTATGATGTATACTATCGTGTGCATGCGCAGAGTTTTGGCTGGCTTGGCTGGGCGAAAAACGGCGCGCCGGCAGGAACCGCCGGTTATGCAAAACGATTGGAAGGGATAGAGATCCGGCTTGTGCCGAAGGGACAGGCAGCTCCGGGCAGTACAGCAAGATCCTATATCTCTGCATATTAAATAGAAAAACAGGAGAGGAAGACATTATGAACGCAAAATGGAAACGGCTAGTGACCGCAATTTTGATGATGGCGCTGCTGCTTGGACCGATTGTATCGATGCAGACACCGGCACGGGCGGCGGACGGAGAGGACGACAATACGTTTATTGTCGGCTTCGATGCGGAGTTCCCGCCATATGGCTACAAGGACGATAACGGCGAATATGTCGGCTTCGATCTGGATCTGGCACAGGAGGTATGCGACCGGAACGGTTGGACACTGAAGAAGCAGCCGATCGAGTGGAACTCGAAGGATATGGAATTAAATTCCGGTTCGATCAGCTGTATCTGGAACGGATTCACGATGAATGGCAGAGAGGATGACTATACTTGGACAAAGCCATATGTCGATAATTCACAGGTGGTTGTCGTGCGTAAGGATTCCGGCATCACACAGCTTAACGATCTTTCTGGGAAGGTCGTTGCCGTGCAGGCAGACAGCTCTGCGCTTGCGGCACTCACAGGCGAGGATGCAAGCGAGGAGAATAAAGCACTGTGTGCGACATTCAAGGATCTGCAGCAGGTGGGTGATTACAACAGTGCATTCATGAATCTGGAGTCGGGCGCGGTCAATGCAATCTGCATGGATATCGGTGTCGCAAACTACGAGATCGAATCCCGCGGGGATAAATTCATGATGCTCGAGGATCGTCTGTCTTCCGAGGAATATGGAATCGGATTTAAAAAGGGAAATACAGAGCTCCGTGATAAAGTGCAAGCAACGCTGCTTGACATGCTTGCCGATGGTACATTTGACGAGATTGCAGAGAAATGGGGACTGGAGGAATCCATCTGTCTGACTGCAGACGATGAGGTGCAGGAAGAGACAACCGCAGATGACAATACATTTGTTGTCGGCTTCGATGCGGAGTTCCCACCATATGGATATAAAAACGATGACGGCGAATACGTCGGCTTCGATCTGGATCTGGCACAGGAAGTCTGTGACCGGAATGGCTGGATCTTAAAGAAGCAGCCGATTGAGTGGAACTCGAAGGATATGGAATTGAACTCTGGTTCGATCAGCTGTATCTGGAACGGATTTACAATGAATGGAAGAGAAGACGCCTACACATGGACGACGCCGTATGTCGATAATTCGCAGGTAGTCGTTGTGCGTAAGGATTCCGGTATCACACAGCTTACCGATCTGTCTGGGAAGGTCGTTGCCGTGCAGGCAGACAGCTCTGCACTTGCGGCACTCACCGGTGAGGATGCAAGCGAGGAGAATAAAGCGCTTGCAGAGACATTCAAGGAACTGCAGCAGGTAGGCGATTACAACAGTGCATTTATGAATCTGGAGTCGGGCGCGGTCAATGCGATCTGCATGGATATCGGTGTTGCAAACTACGAGATCGAATCCCGCGGGGATAAATTCGTGATGCTCGAGGATCGTCTGTCTTCCGAGGAATATGGAATTGGATTTAAGCTTGGAAATACCGAGCTTCGTGATAAAGTACAGGCAACGCTGCTTGACATGCTTGCTGATGGTACATTTGAGGAGATCGCAGAGAAATGGGGTCTGGAGGAGTCCATCTGCCTGTCGCCGGACGATCAGGTACAGGATGGAAATGCCGCTGCGGCAACTGCGACAGATACCACATCCACAGGCAAGAAGAACACAAGCTTCTGGGATAAGTTCTGCTCGATCACAAAGCAGCTTGCAGAAGGTCTGCTCGCATCCCTGGTGATCTTCTTCCTGACACTTTTGTTCTCCCTGCCGCTTGGACTTCTGGTTGCAGCAGGCAGAATGTGTAAGATTGCACCGATTCGCTGGCTGGTGAAGTTCTACATCTCCATCGCACGTGGTACGCCGCTGATGTTACAGTTGCTCGTTGTATTCTACGGACCGTATTATCTGTTTGGTGCGACACTTACGACAAGCTATCGTTTCCAGGCGGTTATCATTGGATTTGCCTTAAACTATGCGGCATATTTCGCAGAGATCTACCGCTCCGGTATTCAGGCAGTGCCACAGGGACAGCATGAGGCAGCGAAGATCTTAGGATACAGCAAGATCCAGACGTTCTTCAAGATCGTGTTCCCACAGATGGCGAAGAACATCCTGCCTTCTGTCACAAACGAGGTTATCACACTGGTTAAGGATACGTCGCTTGCATTTGCAATTTCTTATACGGAGATGTTTACACTTGCCAAGCAGGTGGCAGCCGCACAGACAACGATTATGCCGCTGTTTATCGCCGGTGTGTTCTACTACATCTTTAACTTTGTCGTTGCGTTTGTGATGGAGAAGATCGAAAAACGCATGAATTATTATAGATAGGAGGGCTACGATGAACTTACTGGAAGTAAAAAATATAAAGAAAAGCTTCGATGATCTCGAAGTGTTGAAGGATATCAGTATGTCGGTGGCTGAGAGCGAGGTTATCTCAATTCTTGGACCATCCGGTTCGGGAAAATCGACCTTCCTGCGCTGCATGACAATGCTGGAGAAGATTGACGGCGGAAGCATGGTGTACTGCGGAAAGGAAGCGGTCAATTCCGACAGCGGCGTTCCGGTCTATGCAGACAAGGCAGACTTAAAGGAGATCCAGAGCTATTACGGACTGGTATTCCAGAACTTTAATCTGTTCCCACATTATTCCGTGCTGAAGAATATCGCAGATGCACCGATCCACGTGCAGAAGCGTGACAAGGATGAGGTGTATGCCGAGGCGAAGGAACTGCTTCGCAAGATGAACTTAGAAGATAAGGGCGACTATTATCCATATCAGTTATCTGGCGGACAGCAGCAGCGTGTGGCGATTGCCCGTGCGCTTGCGTTAAAACCGAAGATGCTCTTCTTCGATGAGCCGACATCGGCACTCGATCCGGAGTTGACCGCCGAGATCTTAAAGGTGTTGAAGGAGCTTGCCGCAGAGAAGATGACAATGGTAATCGTAACCCATGAGATTGGTTTCGCCCGGAGCGTATCCGACCGCGTGATCTTCATGGATGGCGGCGTGATCGTTGAGGAAGGAAAGCCGGAGGATGTCATCGACAACCCGAAGACTGACCGTGCCAAGGCATTCCTCAAGAAAATGCAAGAAATGTAGAAAAAATCCCCTGCAGAGTGTGTCTGCAGGGGATTTCTATTTTGTACGCTGTGCGTCCGTTTAAGAAGATTACATCTTCTCCGGCTCGTCATACTCGACACCCTTCGTGTCGACGGTAACGGTCTTGATACGCTGGTCTTCAAGCGGTCGGTCCATGTAGTCGGTTGGAACATCCGCAATCTTATTCACAATATCCAGACCATCCACGATCTTGCCGAAAGCAGCATAGCTTCCGTCGAGATGCGGACTATTCTTGTGCATGATGAAAAACTGCGAACCGGCGGAGTTCGGCATCATGGTACGTGCCATAGAAAGAACACCCGGTTCGTGCTTCAGATCATTCGCAAAACCATTCTGTGCGAACTCGCCGCGGATTGAATATCCAGGACCTCCTGTACCATTTCCGTCCGGGCAGCCACCCTGGATCATAAAACCATTGATGACACGATGGAAGATCAATCCATCGTAAAACCCTTTCTTAATCAGAGAGATAAAATTCTTTACTGTGTTTGGTGCGATATCCGGATACAGTTCAAATGTCATAACATCGCCGGATTCCATAGTCATTGTAACAATTGGATTACTCAAATTTATCATCCTTTCTTGTAATTTTATCTAAAAGATGATAGTATAATACCATTATTGTAAAATTACATCAAGTGTGTAATTTTTTAAAAAGTTATGTAAACTAAAATGCAAAGAAGAGGTACGAAAAGTGGGAAAAACGGTGATTCGAGTCGTGAAGGGAATCATATTGTTGGTGGCGATTGTCACACTTGCCAATATGACCTATAAACATATACGAACCTATTACGATGATTATATGGACGAATACAAGGGAACGGAGTCGACACAGGGCGAAGATGTAACTGTTACGATTCCGGAAGGCGCATCTGTCAAGGAGATCGCGCAGATCCTGAAGGACAATGGATTGATCAATTATCCGCGTGCATTTACAAAGCGTCTGCAGGACTCTGAGTACCGTGGCAAGCTGCATGGTGGTACATACACCTTGAATACTGGTATGACAACCTTGCAGATGATGGCAGCCATGAGCCCGACATTTGAGGAAGATCAGCCAGTCGATTATCTGGTTGTGCCAGAGGGCTTTACGGTAGAGATGATAGCAGCGCGGTGCGAAGATCAGGGAATCTGTTCTGCAACTGAATTTTTAAATGCATGCAAATCGGTTACGAAATCTGATTTTGCATATCTGGCAGACATACCGGCAGGTGCCAATGTTAATTATAAGGTACAGGGTTTCCTGTTCCCGGCAACTTACGATATTTATGAGTCGACGACAGCGGAATCATTAGTCGATTATATGTTGAGAACGTTCGACAACTACTATACACAGGAACTGCAGGATCGTGCGGCAGAGCTTGGATACAGTGCATTTGAACTTGTGACGAGAGCTTCCATTGTAGAACGTGAGGCAAAGGTGGATTCAGAACGTGCGACGATTGCAGGTGTTATCAACAACCGTCTGAAAGCAGAAATGCCTTTGCAGATGTGTCCGACTGTCTTATATCCATTGACCGATGGAATGTATGACAAGAGTCAGGTTCTGTACGAGGATCTGGAACTGGATTCTCCATACAACACCTATAAGAATGCCGGACTTCCGGTAGGTCCGATCTGTAATCCGGGACTGGCATGTATCCAGGCAGTATTGTATCCGGAAGAGCATAATTACCTGTATTACCATGTTGGCGACGAAGATGCAGGTACACATATCTTTACAGAAAACTATGAAGATCACATAGATACACAGATTATTGGTGGACCAAACGGCGTGACACCGGATGGAGAAGCTTCCACCGAGGAATCGACAACCGAAGAATCACAATAGGAATAAATAATGTATTAGGAGGGACGTTATGAGAACTTTTAATTTTAGGGCGCGAAACATCGGCGAAGAAAAATATCTGTCATACACAATGGGCGAGGATTGTGAGTTAGATGAGGATGTTTTGGATTACTGTCAGGACAATGCGCCGGAAGAACTGATAGAGATTATCTATGAAGAAGATGACGATTATGATTATCTGACCTACCAGATTACGGGCAAGACATCTCTGGAGGAGTACATTGCGCAGGAGCATGATTGCGAGAGCGTACTGCTCATCCTGCGGAATGTCGCACAGGAGATGATTTCCTTGAAGGAGCAGGCGATTCCACTTTCGTATGTATTGCTGAATCGTGGATTTATCTACGTGGATGCTGAGAAGAAGACAGTACAGTTCCTGTGCCTGCCAATCGAAAGCAAGGGCGCACTTTCTGTAGAATTCAAGAGCTTTGTACGCCAGCTGCTTGCGAACATGAAATACGATGTGGAAGAGGATCTGAATTATGTTGGTAAGCTCCTCACGTATATCAATGGAGATAACTTCAATCTGCGTGGCTTGATCGGACTTGCAGAGGCGTTGATGGAAGAGGAAGGAATCAGCTTCGAGGAGGCTGGAGCCATTGATGCAGACGGTGTAGAAGTTGTAAGTGCAGAGGAAGAAGCACCGGCAGAAAATATCAGCGACATCATGAATAGCCTGCAGGAAGAGGATGATACACCACTTCCGGAGATCGGCGACGATGAAGAAGACGAAGAGGAAGAAGCAGAGGAACCTGTAAAGGAAGAGGAAGAACTGGAAAGTATCCTTCCAGCTGGCATGCAGGTAAAGGAAGAAGAAACACCGGTAGAGGAGAAGGTGGCAGAACCGACAGAGGCTGTCGAGGAGACACCAGCACCTGTCGAGGAAGCACCGGTACCAGAGCCAGTGATGGAAAAGCAGGAAGCACCAGAGCCGGAACCAGTAGCAGAAAAACCAGAGGTTTCCCCAGCTGCAGAGCAGATCCTGTCACAGGTGAAGCCAGAGGGGGCAACAAATGGTGGCGAGAAGCTGCAGTTAAAGACAAACAAGAAGGAATCCGATATCAACCTGATCAAGGATCGGATCAAGGAGCTGGTTGGAGAAGTTCCATCTGCAAAGCCGACAGCACAGCCAACCAAGAATATCCAGACATTGGAAGATCTGGATCATTTCTTAGACAAGCCACCTGTGGTTAAGCGGAATGTGGTAAAGGTAAACCGTGCGGCAATCATCCAGCAGACAGAGGCTGAGATGGAGGCAGCTGAGGCAGAAGCAGCAGCTGAGACAGCAGAGTCTGCTGAACCGGAAACAACCGTACAAAACGAAGAACCGACAAGCGGACAGACAGAAAACATCAAGGTGCCTGTGATCGAGGATATCTACGATGACATGAACATTGAGAAGAAAAAGGACGATGAAAAGGACAAGAAGCCAAAGAGTACATCTATTTTGAATAAATCTGTAACAGAGCTTGTAAAAGATGCCGTTGGTGCTGTGAGTGCAGCGACTGCAGCAACCAATTCGCCGAAAGCATTGCCATATCTGATCCGTGTAAGTACAGAAGAGCGTATCATGCTGAACAAGGCGATCTTCAAGATCGGAAAGGCAACCAGAGGCGTGGACTATACCGTTGGCGGAAATGGAGCGATCAGCCGTCAGCATGCATTTATCATTCAAAAAGATGGGGTATGTTATATCAAAGATAACAAGTCTACGAATCATACATATGTGAATGGAAAGCGTGTAGAGGATGGGGTAGAAGAAATTCTGACACATGATTCTCTCGTAAGACTTGCAGATGAAGAGTTTACATTTAAGATTCGCTAATTAGGATGATTATATCATGAGGAGGTAGCAAATGAAGGGGTTAGAGTTGAATGTAACAAAACAAAACGGAATGACATTGGTGGAGTATCAGCTTGGAGTAGCAGATGTCTATGACGACAGAGTGTCAGACAAGGTTGCACAGCTCGGAAATATTATTCCGTTCCAGTACAAGGACGAGGATGGAAAGAGAAGTATTGTCTCTTATGTGCATCATGACACTTCTCTGGAAGTGATGCTGCGTCAGACATTGAAGAAGGCAGATGTACTTGCAATCCTGAAGGGACTGTTGTGTGCATTTGAGATTGGTGCAGCAGGTGTGCAGATCTGTTATCTGGTACGCGATCTGAATTATATCTATGTAGATCCTGAGAGCAAGGCAGTAAAGTGCATTATGGTTCCTGTAAAGCAGGATCCGTTGGGACAGTCTGATATCCCGGATTTCTTCCGAAATATTGTGTCACATATGCGCTTTGATGAAGCAGACAAGGATGATTATGTAGCAAGAATCCTGACCTTGATCAATACGGATCATTATTCCAATATGAAATTAAAGGGACTTGTAGATGCGGAGATGGAGAAACTTGGTCTCTTCTATACAAGAGACGAGGGACTTAAGAAGGAAGCAGATACAACCCCAGCTCCGGAAGTACAGAACCAGAATGTAAAAGTAAATCGTGTCGGCGTGATGAACAACATGCGTCCACAGGGTATGCCAGCGATGGGACAGCCAATGGGACAGCCGGTGCCACCGATGGGTGGACAGCCAATGATGGGACAGCCAGTACCACCGATGGGCGGACAGCCAATGATGGGACAGCCGGTACCACCGATGGGCAGACAGCCAATGGGGCAGCCGGTACCACCGATGGGCGGACAGCCAATGGGACAGCCGGTACCACCGATGGGCGGACAGCCAATGGGACAGCCGGTACCACCGATGGGCGGACAGCCAATGGGGCAGCCAGTACCACCGATGGGGCAGATGCCGAAGCCGGAAATGCCAAAACCACAGGCACCAGCACCGGAGGCACCAAAGCCAGAGATGCCGAAGCCGGAAATGCCAAAGCCACAGGCACCAGCACCGGAGGCACCAAAGCCAGAGATGCCGAAACCGGAAATGCCAAAGCCACAGGCACCAGCACCGGAGGTACCAAAGCCAGAGATGCCGAAACCGGAAATGCCAAAGCCACAGATGCCACCAATGGGACAGCGTCCAGCGATGGGCGGACAGCCGATGATGGGGCAGCCAGTACCACCGATGGGTGGACAGCGTCCTCCGATGGGACAACCAATGATGGGGCAGCCGATGGTGGGACAGATGCCAAGACCACAGGCGCCACAGATGCAGAACGGCAACCTGATGGGACAGCTTGGCGGTGCACGCCCGATTCCACACTTTGTGCGTAAATCAACTGGTGAGATCATCAATATTACAAAACCAGAATTTATCATCGGTAAGTCAAAGACGAAAGCCGATTATGCAATAGATAACAACAGCGCAATCAGCCGGGAGCATTGTATTGTAATCCAGCGCGATGGCGTGAACTATATTAAGGATAACAATTCTACAAACCATACCTATGTAAACGGGGTAGAGTTGCAGCCGGGTAAGGAAGTGCTTCTGAAGCATAAGACAGAAGTTCGATTGGGAGATGAGGAATTCACATTCCTTCTGAGAAAAGGAGAGTAATATGGAGTACATTGCAACATATCACACCGATGTAGGTACAAGAAAAGAAACGAATCAGGACTCTCTTGCAATCAAGGTTGTGAACACAAAAGAGGGAAATGTTGCATTTGCAATCGTGTGTGATGGCATGGGAGGACTCGCAAAAGGCGAGGTTGCCAGCAAAGAGGTAATCGAAGCATTTTGTACATGGTTTGATGACACACTGGTGGATGAAATCCAAAATGGAACATTCACAGAGCAGAATCTTGTATCACAGTGGGATGATATTATCCAGATTCAGAATCGCCGGCTGGGCGCATATGGAGAGGAAAATTATTTGCAGCTTGGTACGACGGTATCTGCAATCCTGTTGTACAAGGATCAGTATTATATTGTGCATGTGGGCGACAGCCGCGTGTATGAGCTTACAAAGACAGCGAAGCAACTGACAAACGACCAGACATTTATCGCAAGAGAACTGGCAGCGGGACGTATGACACCGGAACAGGCAAAAATCGATCCGAGACGAAGCGTACTGTTGCAGTGTGTCGGCGCATCGCCGGTTGTTGAGCCGGAATTTACAAAGGGAACTGCAACAAGAAATGCAGTTTATATGCTCTGCTCAGACGGATTCCGTCATGTGATCACACCGGAGGAAATCATCGAGAAGATCGGACCGGGTGAGGCGACGGACGAGGAAAAGATGAAATATGGAGCAATATATCTGACAGAGTTAGTAAAGAACCGTGGGGAACGTGATAATATCACAGTAGCAATGGTTCGCACGATTTGATTTAGAGAGGGTTTGCCATGACGAAGGAAGGAACCGTACTAGACGGAAAATATGAAATTTTGGCAGAAGTTGGTCGAGGTGGTATGTCCATCGTGTACCTTGCCCGTGATAAGCGTTTGAACAAGCAGTGGGCGGTCAAGGAGATCAAGAATGATGGAAAGAAATCCGCAAAGACGTTGCTTAAGGGATTGGAGCGAGAAGCGAATATTCTGAAGAACGTAGATCATCCGGTGTTGCCGCGAATCGTAGATATCATCAATCAGGATGGAACAATCTACGTTGTTATGGATTATATCGAGGGTGATACGATTCAGGATCGATTGAAGAAGGAAGGCGCGCAGCCACAGGAGTTAGTTGTAGAGTGGGGCTTGCAACTTGCAAGTGCATTGAATTACCTGCACAACATGAATCCACCGGTTATCTACCGGGATATGAAACCTTCGAATGTCATGATCAAGCCGGAGGGCGGCGTAAAGCTGATCGACTTCGGTACAGCAAAAGAGTACGAAATAGAGAACAATGCAGATACAACCGCACTTGGTACGAGAGGCTATGCAGCACCGGAACAGTTCGGTGATTCCAAGGGACGTGGTATCTACAATACAGATGCAAGAACAGATATCTATAATCTGGGCGCAACCCTGTACCATATCGTAACAGGAAAGAACCCATGTGAGCCACCGTATGAGATCAAGCCGATCCGCGAGTGGAATCCGATGTTGTCCTCTGGATTGGAGAAGATCATCTTAAAATGTACACAGGCAGATCCGAACGACCGTTATCAGAACTGTACGGAGCTGATGTATGCATTGGAGCATTACGATGAGCTTGACGACAGCTACCGGAAGAAGAACAAGAAGAAGCTCGGGCTTTTTGCAGCAACCGTGGCATTGGCAGTTGTATCCGGTATCACAGCCGGAATCGGATATTCCGGTATGCAGCGGATCAAGCTGAACAACTACAACCAGTATATCGAAAATGGTATGAACTACTGCCGGGAAGAGAATTACGAAGCCGGAACGGCAGAATTCAAGAAAGCAATCGAACTGGACGGCTCGGAGGAAAAAGCTTACGAACAGTACATACAGGCATACATTGATGCTACGAACAAGGCGGAGGAAGCCGGAACGGAATCTACGCTGAATCTGGATGATGCGTTGACGTTGGTTTCCAATCGAATCAGCAGTAAACATGGTGGTGTTGAGAAAAACAGCGCAGTGCTTTACAAGCTGGCACTTACTTATTTTGAGGAAGAGCGTTCTTACAGTCAGGCAGCCAAATATTTCGGCATGATTGACGAGAAGGACGAGGAATATGGAAAGCTTGCAGGCTTTTACAAATCCATTTCCGAGCTGCGATCTGACAGTACGTCGGATGCATCAGAGCTGATGCAGGCGGTAAATGATTTCGCAACCTACAACGAGAACAACTTTACGAACCAGGAAGCAACGAAGTTCGTAAACTATCGTATTATCGGCGAGATTTACAGTACAAACGTCAGCAAGGATGCGGAGACAAGCATCGCAGAACAGGCAAGTACGGTGATGGAACAGGCGGTTGCAGATCTGGACGAGTACACAGGCAATGATCTGGACGAAGAAGCAGTTATGGATATGAATTATCGTTACGACGATAACCTGATCATGATCTATGAGCAGCTTGCCAAGGAAAATGCAGATAATGAAACAGTTGCCAATGGATATTATTCGATGGCAATCAGTTATTGTGAAGACTATATTGGAATCCTGAAGATGAAGGTAGACAGCGATCCGGGCATTTCGCTGGGTGGTTCCTCTGTCAACGCGTATAACCAGTCTTATTACAATAAGATGATGACGGAAGCACGTTGTTATGACGCACAGGGCAAGACAGATGATGCACTCAAGATATACGAAGCCGCAGAAAAGGTATTCGGTACAAAGAACGAGTGGAGCGACAACGTATATGCAGAGCATCTGGATTATCTGTATCGTCTGTGTGAGGCACAGGAGCAGGATCCGAAGCTTTGGACGACGAAGATTCCAGATCTGACAAAGAAGCTGATTCAGGTATTTGATGATGGTGGTAACGTGCTTGGCATCGACAGCAACAAAACATGGTACAAACGAAAAGATACGTTGCAGATGTTGAAGGACGGTAGCTATGATATCAGCGAAGAAGAAGCGACGCAGGCACCGGATGCAAATTCCGATGATTCGCAGTCAGCAGAGATGGGAGAGTGATCAGCATGCAAAACGTATATGAGATATGTTTCTATGGCGGCCTGGTACTGGCGATTCTCCTTCTGATTGCGGCGATCGTGTTATTCATTGTATTGAAGATACCGAAGGTAATTGGAGAATTGACCGGAAGTGCTGCGAAAAAGGCAATGAAAGAAATGCAGGATGGTACAGCGAGTCCGGGCAGCGTAGCGAAGAAAGAACAGGAAAAATACTACAACATGGGAAGTGGAAAGATCACTGCGAAAGAAGCGGTTTCTACGCGGGAGGATCGTAAGGCTAATGGTAACGATTCCACCGAACTGTTGGAGAAATCAAAGGAGAAAGAAAAGAAGTTTGAAGAGACCGACATCCTTCGTCCGGGCATCAATGATTATGATACACCGGATGATGGCGAGACAGAAGTACTCGGTTCAGGTGCGGATGATGAGGCAACAGATGTGCTTCGGGATACATCGGCAGGAGATGACGGAGCAACGGATGTACTTCGAAACGACGAAGGAGATGACGGAGCAACGGATGTACTTCGAAATGACGAAGGCGATGACGGGGCAACGGATGTACTTCGGAATGACGAAGGAGATGACGGAGCAACCGATGTACTTCGGGGAGACGATGCAGACGATGAGGATGCAACCGACGTTCTGCGGATGGACGATGATGACAGTGATGCAACCGATGTATTGCGTGCCGACGATGACGACAGTGATGCAACTGATGTTTTACGTGCAGATGATGACGAGGAAGGTACAAGCGTGCTGACAACCGGAACATTAGCGAAGAAGGTAAAAGTAATTTACAATATAGTAGTTGTTCATTCAGATGAAAGTATAGAGTCGGGTAGGTGAAAAAAGGATGAAAAGAAAAGAAACAAAATCAAACAATTCAAAACACCCGGTAAAGAAGCTCATAGCATTATGGGTTGTCTTTGCTCTGCTGATTGTACCATTTGCAAACCATGTCGGTGATAAGAATGGCGCGAAAGCAGAAGGGGGAAGTACAACTGGAGTAAAAACTGGCAATCTACAGATTGTGTCGGAAGAACCGAATGGGTTGAGTATTGAAGTGGATGATACTGGTGTAGTGGTTCCGCATACTGGTGAGACATATGAGAAAAGCGTAACTTTGATCAAGGATGCGCAGAAGGTAGGTAAGTTACAATTACCAGAATGCAAGACAGATGGTGGTGATGCGGTTGCGTTAGGTGCCGGATTTATGACCTTGGATAAGCAAATACAGTCAACACTTTCTGCTGGCGAAAATTTATTTCCTTTAACAGAAAATGTTGAGAATGATTTAGCAGCTAATGCAATTACTGAAGATCGAAAAATTGCAATTTATGCAAGAATAGACAGTGCGGCAGATTGGCAATTACAGTATGTTCTTACTGTTAATTTTGTGGATTCTGCATTTACAACAGGTGCCGGACTGTATGCTGGAAGCATAAGTCTGACATCGGATTCATATGTCAGTGAAGCAACATTAAAGGCTCCAACCACAGTAGCTTCTATTGAGGGCGCGACAGTAAAATATTATGTAAAAATTGGATCAGCAGCAGATGAGTCTGAAAAAAAGGATATAAACAGTTATACATTTATTGGAGATACAATCAGTACTACTGAGAACAACCGTGGAAAACAGGTTTATGCATATGCGGCGCTGGTATCCAATGAGACACCTGCACAAGTGTTGGAGTACATCGAACTTGGCTCGACTCATATGAGTAACGATACACAAGCACCAAATATTAGCTGTGAGGCTTCGGCTGTATCTTATCTGGATGAAGAGACTTCTGCTTATGCAACGATACAGAATAGGTTTATAGATGAAAATAGTGTTTATTATGGCGTGGGCGACAAATACAAGTATGCAGTTACCGTTGAAGATCCAACAAAGGATGGCGAAGATACATCTGGAATTAAGAATGTAACAGCTACATTAAATGGTACATCTTTGACCGTGACATCTCCAGCTTCTGGTTCAAATGTATATACAATCGAACTTACAAAGGAGCAGGCAACCGGAGATGTTGTAACTGTAACTGCAGTTGACAACAAGGGAAATTCTAAAGATTATAAGTGTCCAATCAAGATCCAGCAGGCGACAGAGGGAACAAAGGTAACCGGTGTTACATTTGTAGATGATGATAGCTGGGATGGTTTAACAGAGGGCAAGATACTTTCACACTTGGCTGCAAAGAAGCAGATTAAGGTAACATTAGATTCAAATAAGAAAATTACAAATGTTAAACTTTCTGATGGTACGAAAGAATTTAATGCAGACGAGGTCGTATGTTCGGAACCTAGTACAACACGTGTATACACAGTTACAGCGAATATTTCAATTCCAACAGATTTGGAAGTTTCAGAGCTGTTAAATGCATTAGAGGTAAAGGCATATGCTGGTGATTCGGAGATTACGATTACCGGCACAAAGCAGATTAAGAATATTTCATACGACGCAAAAGCACCAGTGATCAGTAATCCAAAACTTGAAAAAAGTATAGATAACGGAACAACATGGGTAGAGGTTGGTTCTGCAGCTGGAGATTTAGATAGTATCGTGACAGAACTAAATACGATTTACCGGTATGTGGTTACTGTTGCAGATGCAACTGGAGAAAGTGGTGTACAGGATGTGTATGTAACACCAACGGACAAGTTTACTTATACTACGGGAAATACATATGTATATAATATTCCATCTGATCAGTTGAAGGTAGATATCTCATATTTCGTTGCGGTTACAGCATCGGATGTAGCCGGAAATGTATCAGATTCTCTGACACTTCGTGGTGTAACAAAGATTGATGATACCCTGCGCGTAGATAAATGCGTGATTACGGATGCAGCTGGAAACGATGTAACAAGCGTTGTTCTAGCAGGAAAGAATACCAATAAAAAGTATCAGCTGGAAGTGACTGCAAGTTCTGCTTATGTTGTGAAGAAGTTTGAATTGATTGCAGGTGGTACGAATGACCAGACAAAGGATGTTGCTGACTCTTCAAATCAACAAGATTCATATCGTCATCGTTACAGCACAACGGTAAAATTTGATTTGCCTGCTAAGACGGATATAAATGCACAGCTGGATAGTATGTATCTGAATGTGACAGATGGAAATGCACAGAAGATTCGTTACCCACAGGATGCATCTAAAACGCTTGGTACAATTTTATATGACCGTACGAATCCAACCGTATCGATCAATGAGGCAAACGATAGCACATGGTATAAGGAATATACAATCAATTATACGATTACTTCTGGTGATAATGGCGTGGAATCGCCACTTGCAAATGCCGGTTATTCTCTGGCAGGAAGCAAGGCAAATGTAACAGACAAGGAAATCGCATTGAATGGAACACAGACTTCTGTGAATGGAAAGATTGCGATTCCAGAGTCAGCAGGAATTACAGGTACATCTCTTGTGTTTAATGCACAGGATGCAAGTGAGAACCTGCTTCCAAACAATCTGTATAAGATCAAGGTCGATAAGACAAATCCTAAGGCGGAATTGACAGTCAATGGAAAGACAAACATTACACAGCCATTGGATGGCGAGGTACTGATCAAGACAACGGTATCGGATAACCTGACAATCAATCAGGCGACGATCACAGTGAAGGGACCAGACATCGATGTGACAACAAATCTGAGTGGAGCAAAGGAACTGGTAAATGTCAGCCAGGAAAACAGCTTCACATTGAATAACCTGATCGGCAAGAAAGCCGCAGATGGTGACTACACCGTGACAGTCAATGTGTCAGACAAGGCAGGAAACATTGATTCCAAGACGATGAAGTTCCGCGTGGATAATACAATCCCGGTTGTCACAGCAAAGATTTCCGCTGGTACAACTGCTGGCAAGCAGCCGGGCAAGAACTTCGATGGAACCATTTGCGATTACTTCTATCGTTCCAATGTAACGGTAGAGCTTACTTATGAGGATGAGAATATCTCAGCTTCCGGCGTAAGAGTAACAGATAATAACAACGTGGTAAATGTAACATGGCAGCGAATCGGTACATCTAACAAGTACCGGGCAAGCTATGTTTCAACCGGTATTGGTGCACGTGTAATCAAGATCAATGCACAGGATGATGCAGGCAACAATGCTGCTGAAAAGCAGGTTGTATTTATCAAGGATACAGAGGCACCGAATATTGCTGCAGTGATCAATGGAGGTATGGTTTACTCTGAGAATATGGGCGTTGTTGATCTGACTTCCGATGCAACGGTTGCTTTCTCTGTAAGCGACGCAAACGAAGACGTACATGATTTCAATTACCAGCTGATTAAGACAGTACCGGATCAGCTTCCGGTAACCGCGGATGTATTGAAGACAGATAACCGGGTATTTGGCTATACAGATGAGGCTGATTATCAGGTAAAGGTATATTCTGTGGACAAGGCAGGAAACCGAAGTGCAGAAAGAAATGTACAGTTCCGTGTTGATAAGACAGCACCAGAACTGCAGATTACAGGAACTGCTTCCGGTTCGACACTGAACGCAGGAACAACCCTGACATTTAGTATGACAGAGGCATTCTGGTGGGATGCATCTGGTACGATCACGATCACAAGAAAAGCAAACGACAGTGTGGCAGAAGCCGCTTACAAGACCATCGACTTCAAGCCAACTGCACGTGTGACAACGATGACAGAGACACTTAGTGAGACAGGTGAGTATCAGGTAACATTTACCGGTAAAGACCGTGCTGGACATACCGCAGAGGCAACCAGCTATACGGTAAGAATTGATACAGGCAAGCCAATCATTACGCTGAGTGGCGTGTCAAATAACGACAAGACAACAAAGCAGGTAGAGTTCCAGGCACAGATCGAGGAGGACTTCTATCTGACAAAGTCTGTAACGATTCAGGCAACAAGAACATATCTTGATCCAACATCTTATAAGGAAAAAACAGAGGATCTGCAGATTACCGGATATAATCCGACAGCAGCAACGACGCTGATCCGAAACACATTTACAGAGGATGGTATTTATAAGATTCAGATAAACTGTAAGGATGCCGCAGGTAATGAGGATACACAGGAGGTTTCCTTCACGATTGATAAGACAAAACCAGTGATTGATCCAAAGGTCATGAGCGCATATGAAGGAACTCTGACATCCTTTGCATGGGATTACGATCTGAACGACATTATCTATGACCTGACTGTCTGCGATGCACATATGTACTTGAATGGTAGCGAGTATGACGGAACATCCGAAGTCGAGGACGGCGCATATGAGATGAAGATTACAGCCGAAGATGAACTTGGAAATGCAACTGAGAAAACAGTAAACTTCAATCTGGATACAAAGGCACCAACCTTTATTGTAACGGGTGTAGAAGATGGAGAGATCAAGAACGAGCAGTACGACATCAACGTATCCCTTCAGTTGGATGAGGATACTCTGGATGAGGTAACGCTCAATGGTTCTCCAGTTGAGATCAAGGACAATGCTGCAGCGATTACAGTTACGGAAAAGGGCGACTATAAGCTTACAATGAAGGCACATGATGATGCCGGAAATGAAGCAGAACAGACGATCAGCTTTACATATGGAGAGAAGAGTCATGTACTTCTGTATGTATTGATTGGTGTTGGCGTTCTTGCAGTGCTTGGCGGTGGAATTGCAATTATTCTGGCAGCAAAGAAGAAAAAGAATAATTAACCGGAGATAAAACCAGGTTACACAGGCAGGAGCATGGAAACATGCTCCTGTTTTGCTTGCAAACTACCGCTGGGCATATTATAATCAGAAAAGCGAAAACGGTAACAGGGAAAATTGGTAGGAGGTTGGCGCATGGTAGACGTTGCGATGCTGACAAAGCAAGGGGGAAGAGATCACAACGAGGATTACATACGGAAAGCAACATACGAAGAACAGCTCTGCCTGATCTTGTGTGATGGACTTGGCGGGCATGCCTGCGGGGAAATAGCATCGGAGCTGGTCGCAGAAAGCATAGCAAAGGGATTTGAAAAACAGGGCTACTATGCCGGATTTTTCAAGGATGCATTGGAACAGGCACAAAAAGAATTACTGGAAGAACAGGTGCGGCGGGATCTGTGCAACTCCATGAAGACAACGGCAGTTGTGCTTGTAATCACACCGGACCTGATACAGTGGGCGCATATCGGGGACAGCCGGTTGTATCGGATTTACGAGAATGGAACAAAATATCAGAGAACGCGTGACCATAGCTTAGTACAGATTCTATGCGATACCGGAGAGATCAGGGAATCCGAGATCCGTACGCACGAGGATCGGAACAAGCTGCTGCGTGCGATGGGCGCACAGTGGGGGACGAAAACGTATGATATAAGTGCGGTTGTGGAGCGCGGAGAGACACAGGCGTTTGTGTTGATGACGGATGGTTTCTGGGAGTATGTCTATGAGGAAGAGATGCTTGCCACATACAAGGAAGCGTCCTCTGCACAGGCTTGGTTAGATGCAATGGGAAAATACGTGCTGAAGCGGGCAGACATGACAAAGACGGATAATTATTCTGCAATCGTTGTCCGCGTGGAGGAATAAAGAAGATGTTTTGGGCAGTTGTATTTGATATGGATGGTGTCATTACGGACACGGAAAAATTATACAGGAGATTTCAGTTAGAGGAAGGCAAGAAGCTGGGAATCCCGGATGATGTGATGGTCGTTGCCTGCGAGCGTATCGCGGGTGGCACGAAGTACACAAACAAGAAGAGCTTTGAAGATGTCGTCGGTATGGGAATTGATTATTTTGATTTTCGGGAAGCGGTCGTGAACAAGCTGGACGCGCATATCCGGGCACACGGTGTGGAACTAAAGCCGGGCGTCGCAGATACATTAAAATATCTGAAAGAAAAAGGTGTTAAGGTTGGACTTGCAACTTCTACGGTGCGTGAACGTGCCACGGGATATCTGAAGGCGCATCATATTGACCGGTATTTTGATGAGCTGGTGTTCGGAGATACGGTTGCACATGGTAAGCCTGCACCGGATATTTACCTGAAAGCGTGTGAGATGCTGGATGTAAGACCGGAGGAGGCAATCGCCGTGGAGGATTCCATCAACGGAATCGTATCGGCGGGGCGTGCCGGCATGTATCCGGTTATGGTGATCGATCTGATCGAGCCGAACGACACCACGAAACAATACGCTAAGAAAGTATATGAATTCGGACGCATCGACCGTCTGAAGGAGTTAATATAGTGTCGAACAAGACTACTATGTAGATGGAAGATGTATGTAGATATGATTCTAAGACAGACCGTTGAAGCACGCTGGCACTTAACGAACGTAGTGAGTTTAGTACCATTGCGTGCTGAACCGAGCGAGAGCGTGTCTGTGTAGAATCATATCTACATACATCTTTGGAATAAAATATATCTTGTTCGATACGAGAATAATATGGAGGACAGAGAGATGAGTAACATGAATTTGCTGGTTGTTATTTTGAAACATGAGGATCTGGTAAGCGAGATCTGCAAGGAACTGGTAGAAGAAGGGATTCATGGAGGTACGATCGTTGATGGTACCGGTATGGCGAGTGTTGTCGAGAAGATGGATGACCTTCCGATCTTTGGAATGCTTCGTTCCATCCTTGCGGATGATGACGATCATGAAGTGGTAAAGATGATGTTCTTTGTCGTAGATGATGAAGAAATGAAGAAGGCACGCAAGACGATCAACGATGTGATCGGACTGGACAAGCCGAACACCGGAATTATGTTTGCACTTCCGGTATCATTTGTGGAAGGCTTAGGTGCGTAATCATGGATTTGAATATTTTAACGTATTTAGGGATTATGTTGCTTGCAGCACTGATCGCAGGCAAGATTGTCAAGCAGATGAGACTCCCGAATGTGACAGGATATCTGGTAATCGGATTGCTGATCGGCCCGAACTGTTTGAAGATTTTGAGTGAAGAATTGATTGACAGTATGGACCTGGTGACAGAGCTGGCGCTCGGATGCATTGCTTTTTCGATTGGTGCGGAGTTTAAAACAACCTTTTTGAAGAAAGTAGGGAAAGCCCCGCTCGTGATAGGAATTACAGAAGGTGTGGGAGCAGTACTTGTTGTAGATACAATTCTGCTTCTGCTCGGATATAATGTCAGCTTTGCACTGGCGCTTGGCGCGATTGCATCTGCGACGGCGGCAGCATCTACGATGATGATCGTGAAGCAGTATAAAACAAAAGGCCCTGTGACAAGCACCCTGCTTCCGGTCGTGGCACTTGATGATGCGGTGGCATTGATTGCATATGGACTTTCGATGGCAGTAGCCAATGTGATCAGCTCAAGCGGAAGTGCACCGGTAAGCAAGCTTCTGATTGCCCCTTGTGTCGAGATATTCGGCGGTTTGTTATTCGGCGCGGTGCTTGGTGTCATCATGGCACTGCTGGTGAAGTTTTACACCGGTCGGGGCAACCGTCTTGCAATTACGATCATGATGATCTGTCTGTGCGTGGGTGTTTCTGATATGGTAGGATTTTCGTCATTGCTTGCATGCATGATGCTTAGTACGATCTTTGCGAATATTTCAAAGCAGAGCGACAAGATCTATGAGCCGCTGGACCGGATCACGCCACCGATTTACATGATGTTCTTCATCTTGTCCGGAGCATCGCTGGATGTCACGGTCATTGTATCTGTCGGAGTTGTTGGAGCGGTCTATGTCGTAGGTCGTATCATTGGTAAAGCGCTGGGGGCAGCGTTCGGGGCGAAGATCTCGAAGGCACCGAAGGTTGTCCAGAAATGGCTTGGTCTGACGCTTGTGCCGCAGGAGGGCGTGGCGATTGGTCTTGCCACATCGGCAGGTAAATCGCTGCCACAGTATGCCGCGCAGATCCAGACGATCGTGTTGTGTGGTGTTGTTATCTACGAGCTGATAGGACCTGTCATTACGAAGCTTGCATTGAAGAAGGCAGGGGAACTCGTGGAGGAACCAAAGAAAAAAGCCAGTGCGAAAGCGTAAATAAGTGAAATAGAAAGTAATAAACGCAACTCATTTTTCATATATATAACCAAAGCAAGTGGGTATGGCGGTCTGCCACACCGGACGAATGGGAGTCTATATGGAAAAACGGGTTGCGTTTTGTGTTTTAAAGGCACTGGTTGCAGCGTACATTGTGACCGGGCTTTTGCTTTTAATTCTGGCATTTGCATTGTATAAGCTGGGATTGAGTGAGAATGTTGTAGAACTGGGTGTTGTGTTTATCTATCTGCTGTCGAGTGCCATCGGCGGATTCTTCATCGGTAAATGCATGGAAGTAAAGCGGTTGTTGTGGGGCGTGTTGCTCGGATTGTTCTATGCGGTGCTCCTGCTTGTGTTATCTTTGATCGTGCGTGGAAATGCACAGGGAATCATACAATCCGGGTTGCTTAATACATTGATCTGCCTCGGTGGAGGGGCAATCGGTGCATTTCTGTCATAAAACATGGCAGAAATGCGTATTTACAAGTAGAATGTAAAAAAATAATGATGACAAATGACAGGACATGTGATAAAATATCCATTAATAATGCTAGTAGGAGGCGATAAAGATGAAGAGAATCAAAACTTTGACAGAAAAGACAATGAAGAGCACTGTAGTTAAGGGTGGTTGCGGCGAATGCCAGACATCTTGCCAGTCAGCATGTAAGACAAGCTGTACAGTTGGTAACCAGAGCTGCGAGAACAACTAATTACAGATAAAGAAAGTGTAATACATACACTTCGCACAAGAAAAGGGGATATCCTGCGATGTCCCCTTTCCTTAATGAATAAGAGAAATAGGAGTGACTAAGAAAGTGGTACACCAGTACAAGAACAATGGGTATAATATCGTGCTTGATGTGTGCAGCGGCTCCGTACATGTAGTGGATGACCTTGTATATGATATGATTGCGATGTACAAGGATAAGAAATTCGAAGAGATTGAACAGGCAATTTTAGAGAAGTATGGAGATACCTATAGTAAGGAAGATATCAAGGATGCGTATTCCGACATTTCCGAGTTAGAAGAAAAGGAACTGTTATTCACGGAAGATGTGTTCAAGGATGTCATTATCGATTTTAAGAAGAGAAAGACCGTAGTCAAGGCGCTTTGCTTACATATTGCACATGATTGTAACCTTGCCTGCAAGTATTGTTTCGCAGATGAGGGAGAATATCATGGTCAGAAACGGGAACTTATGAGTCTGGAAGTTGGCAAGCAGGCGATTGACTTTTTGATAGAGAATTCCGGAAACCGTGTAAACCTTGAAGTTGATTTCTTCGGCGGTGAGCCGTTGATGAACTTTGATGTGGTGAAGGAAATCGTAGCATATGGACGAAGCAAGGAGAAGGCGGCAAATAAGAACTTCCGTTTCACCCTGACGACAAATGGTATGCTGTTAAATGATGAAGTCATTGATTTCTGCAACAGAGAGATTTCAAACGTTGTATTGAGTCTCGACGGCAGAAAAGAGATCAACGACATGATGCGGCCAACCAGAAATGGAAAGGGAAGCTATGACATTATTGTGCCGAAGTTCCAGAAGTTCGTGGAGAAGCGCGGCGATAAGAGCTATTATGTGCGCGGTACATTTACGAGAAACAATCTGGACTTTACGAAGGATTTTGAATTGATGACCGAGCTTGGATTCAAGGAGATTTCCATTGAGCCGGTTGTCACACCAGATGAGAATGATTATGCGATCCGCGAGGAAGATTTACCAACGATTTTCGAGCAGTATGACAAGCTGGCAGTTGATCTGATCCGCCGGCAGAAGGAAGGAAAACCAGTGACATTCTTCCATTACAAGCTCGACTTAAATGGTGGTCCGTGTGTGTACAAGCGTCTGTCTGGATGTGGTTCCGGTACGGAGTATCTGGCAGTGACACCAACTGGAGATCTGTATCCGTGTCATCAGTTTGTTGGACACGATGAGTTCAAACTGGGTGATGTATTCCATGGTGTAGAACGAAACGATATCGTGGAAGAATTCAAGCTTTGCAATGTCTATGCCAAGGACAAATGCAAGGATTGCTTCGCAAGATTTTATTGCAGTGGCGGCTGTGCAGCGAATTCGTATCAGTTCCATGGCAATATATTAGACGCATACGATGTGGGTTGTGAATTGCAGCGGAAACGTGTCGAATGTGCCATTATGATGAAAGCAGCTCTGGCGGATGACGAAGAAGACGAAGCGGCAGAGTAAAATAAATGAAGGAGAGACAAAAAGATGAAGAAAACAAAAAGAAAAGCAGTCATCAATCTGATTATTTTCTTCCTGCTTCTGGCTGGCGGTATCTATATGGCAATCGCTGGTGTAGGACAGAATGAATCCGGTAAAACTGCGAATGTTCCGTTGGGACTGGATCTGCAGGGCGGTTTGTCCGTAACCTATGAGATTCAGGATGAGAAGCCGACAAGCGACGAGATTAAAGCAACTGTGGATAAGCTGCAGCGAAGAGTCGATGCGTACAGTTCAGAAGGTGAAGTGTATCAGGAAGGAAATGACCGTATCACGGTTGAGATTCCGTTAAACACAGAGAAGGTAGATGCGCATGACGTATTGGATGAACTCGGTCAGCCGGGACAGCTTCTGTTCCTTGATTCCGAGAACTATACAATCTGGCAGCAGAATCAGAACAATGGTACGAACGATGCATACGAAGCAGTTCTGACAGGTTCTGATATCAAGAACGCACAGGCAGGTGTGGACGACAGTGGTACAGTGAAGGATTATGTTGTACAGCTTCAGTTTACAGATGAAGGTGCGCAGAAGTTTGCAACTGCAACTGCAGCCAATATTGGAAAGCCAATCTATATCATCTATGATGGAGCCGTTGCAAGTGCTCCAACTGTACAGAGTGCAATCACAGATGGTAATGCAGTTATCAATAAGATTTCCAGCTATGATGAGGCAGAAAGCCTTGCATCAACAATTAAGATTGGTGCGCTGCCTCTGGAGTTGAAGCAGATTCAGTATAATATCGTTGGTGCAAAGCTTGGTCAGAAAGCAGTATCAACAAGCTTGATCGCCGGTGCGATCGGTTTTGGCTTGGTATGTATCCTGATGATTGTACTGTATCGTTTCCCAGGATTTATTGCCAGCTTAGCACTGACAGGTTATGTTGTATTGATGCTTTTGATTCTGAGCATCCGACACATCACACTGACACTTCCTGGTATTGCAGGTATTATCCTGTCAATCGGTATGGCAGTGGATGCGAATGTCATCATTTTCACACGTATCCGTGAGGAGATCTCTGCAGGCAGCGGTGTGCGTGCGGCAGTGAAGGCAGGTTTCTCCAAAGCGCTTTCCGCGATTTTGGATGGTAATATTACAACTTTGATTGCAACCGTTGTTTTGATGATCCTTGGCTCTGGTAGTATCAAGGGATTCGCGGTTACATTGATGCTTGGTATTGTCCTTTCTATGTTTACCGCATTGTTTGTGACAAAGATGCTTTTGAATTCGTTCTTAGAGCTTGGCGTACAGAATCCAAAGATGTATGGTAAGGCAAAGGAGCCAAAGATTCACGGATATGTAAAGAACTTCAAGATTTGTGGTGTTGCTTCTTTGATCGTGATCATTGCAGGACTTGCGTTCCTCGGTGTAAACCATTCAAGAATTGGCAAGTCATTAAATTACAGTCTGGAGTTTACCGGTGGTACATCAACAACTGCTACTTTTGCAGAGGACGATGTATATACACTGGAGCGTGCAGAGTCTGAGGTTGCACCAGTGATAGCAGAAACAGCGGGTATTGATGCTGGAACGATTCAGATTCAGACAGTAGAAGGAAACAATCAGGTTATCTTCAAGACATCCGAGCTTACAGAAGAGCAGAGTGCAAAGATTGACGACCTGTTGAAATCACAGTTTAAGGCAACAGAAGTGGACAACCAGAGTATCAGTTCTACCATCAGTGGTGAGATGAAGAAAGATGCGATCGTAGCGATTGCAGTATCTTCTGTATTGATGCTTCTGTACATTGCGTTCCGGTTCTCTGACGTGAAGTTTGGTGTCAGTGCGGTGCTTGCTCTTGTACATGATGTATTGGTTGTATTTGCGGCATACTCCATCGGAACACTGTCCGTTGGTAATACATTTATTGCGTGTATGCTGACAATCGTAGGTTACTCGATCAACGCGACAATCATTATCTTCGACCGTATTCGTGAGAATATGCGGACACAGGATAGTAAAGAAAGTCTGGAAGAGCTTGTCAACAAGAGTATCGGACAGACATTTACAAGAACAATTTATACATCCCTGACAACCTTTATCATGGTATTTGTATTGTTCGTGATGGGCGTAACTTCTCTGAAAGAATTTACATTCACATTGATGCTTGGTATCGTGTGTGGTGCTTATTCATCTGTATGTATCACCGGACCACTCTGGTATACAATGAAGAAGAAATTCTCCAAGAAAAATGCATAAGTAAAATAAGGTGGGGCTGTTTCGGCAGCCCCATTTTTAAGTGAAGAAGAGAGGAACACAGATATGTCGGAGTACAAAAAAGAAGAATGGCGGGTGAAACAGCCAGCCGCAGATATCCGCGCACTGGCAGAGCAGTTCTCGATCAGCCCGATATTGGCGCATATCATCGTGAACCGGGAGATCACGGAGCCAGATGCGGTTGCGTGTTATCTGAGTGATGATCTTGCATACACTCATGATCCAGCGTTAATGAAGGACATGGACAAGGGCTGCCAGATTATGAAAGAAAAGATTTGGGCAGGAAAGAAAATCCGTATTATCTCCGATTACGATGTAGATGGCATCACATCGAATTATATTCTGTATCAAGGGCTGCAAAAGGCAGGGGCAGATGTCTCTTATGATATCCCACACCGGATCATGGATGGGTATGGGATGAATGTACGGCTGGTGGAAGCGGCATACGCCGATGGCGTGGATACGATTATCACCTGTGACAATGGAATTGCGGCGGAGACCGCAGTCACCCGGGCGAAAGAACTTGGAATGACGGTGATCGTTACGGATCATCATGAGGTGCCGTGCGAGGTGACGGAAAACGGAGAAAAAAATTATCTGTATGTGAACGCGGATGCCGTGATCGATCCGCACCGCCCGGATTGCGCATATCCCTACAAGGACTTATGCGGCGCTGGTGTGGCGTACAAATTCATCCGGCATTTATACCGGGTGACGGAGCTTCCGTGGGAAGACGAAGATGCCTATATGGATATCTTGGCGCTTGGTACGGTGTGTGATATCATGCCGCTCACAGATGAGAACCGGATCTTTGTCAAGCGTGGACTGCGGAGACTTACGAACAGTACGAATCTTGGAATCAATGCGTTGAAGAAAGCGTTAGGTCTTGATGGAAAGCCAATCGAGGTGCATCATTTGAGCTTCCGGATTGGTCCGAGTCTGAACTCGACCGGACGACTGGAAAGTGCGAAAGAGGGCGTGGAGCTGCTGCTGACCGATGATCCGGCGCGGGCGGAAAGCCTGGCACAGGATATGGCGAAGCTCAACGAACTGCGGAAGGAGATGACCGACCGCGGTGTGCGGGCGGCAACGGACTGGGTGCGAAAGGATATTCGCATGATTCCGACCGAAGATGGTGTGAAAGAAAAGAAAATCGGGGATGATAAGGTTATCGTCCTGTATATGCCGGGGATTCATGAGAGCATCGCGGGACTGATCGCGAGCAAGCTGAAGGAAGCATTTTACCGTCCGACGCTTGTTTTTACCGATGCGGAAAATGGACAGGGACTGAAAGGCTCCGGGCGTTCGATTGAGACGTATAATATGTTTGATAAGCTCTGTGAACATAAAGAGTTGTTTGTGAAGGTTGGCGGACACCCGATGGCGGCGGGCTTTACGATTACGCGCGAAGCACTCGAACCGTTACGCGAAGCGTTAAACCGGGATTGCAATCTGACAGACGCGGATCTCGTCGAGAAGCTGTATGTGGATGAATCCTGTGCCATCAAGCAGCTGACATTGCCCCTCTATGAGGAGCTTGCAAAGCTGGAACCATACGGAACTGCCAATGTAAGACCATTGTTCGGTATCGTGAAAATGGGTATTCGATCGATCAAAATGGTTGGAAATGAAGGGCAATACGCACGTTGCACGTTTGTCGATGGCAATGGCACGCGCATAAACGGCATGGTATTTCGTGGAAAAGAGCTATTGGATAACATAAAAGTGTGGTTTGGAGACAAAGAATGTGATAAAATATTGAAGGGTTTACAAAACCATGCACTGATTGATATTCTGTATCATATGAAGAAGAACGAATTCAATGGAACTGTTTCGATTCAGATGGAGCCGGTATCAATCCGGAAAAGCGTATATTATGAAACATCAAAATAGAGCATACGTGAAGGTAGGAGGAGCGCAAATGAAGAGTGTAAAGGATTATATCATCAGTATTCCGGATTTCCCAAGTAAGGGGATTATATTCCGAGATGTGACAAGTGTACTGGAAAGCCCGGAAGGGTATGCACTGGCAATTGATGAGCTGAACAAGCTGTTAGATGGAGTGGACTATGATCTGATCGCAGGTACAGAATCGAGAGGATTTATCTTTGGCGCACCACTTGCCTATATGAACAAGAAGGGATTTATCCCGGTTCGTAAGAAAGGAAAGCTGCCACGTGAGACAGTCGAGATGAGCTACGATCTGGAGTACGGTTCTGCAACGATCGAGATCCATAAGGATGCGATCAAGCCGGGCGACAAGGTTGTACTGGTCGATGATCTGATAGCGACAGGCGGTACGATTCAGGCAGCAGCCAAGCTCGTCGAAGAGCTGGGCGGTGAGGTAGTAAAGATGATCTTCTTGATCGAGCTGACCGATCTTGGAGGAAGAAAATTGCTGGAGGGCTACGATGTAGCATCTGTTGTACAGTACGAAGGTGAGTGATTTTTATGGCGGATACAACCTATAAGATACCACATGATACACTGAAAAAAGAAATCAGTAAACCGGAGGATTTTACGCCGCCGGAGGAATTGTATAAAAAATTGATTGCTACCATTCGCGCGTATCGTCCGACGACGGATCTGTCGGAGATCGAGAAGGCGTATAAGATTGCAAGCAAAGCGCACGAAGGTCAGAAGCGAAAGTCCGGGGAACCATATATTATTCACCCGCTTTGCGTGGCAATCATTCTGGCAGAACTGGAACTTGATAAAGAGACGATCGTAGCAGGAATCCTGCATGATGTTGTAGAGGATACGGTTATGACGCGGGAGGAGATTGCAAAGGAGTTCTCCGAAGAGGTAGCACTGCTTGTCGATGGCGTTACGAAGCTGACACAGCTCGATCTGTCACAGGATAAGATCGAGGTTCAGGCAGAGAACCTGCGTAAGATGTTCCTTGCGATGGCGAAGGATATCCGTGTCATCCTGATCAAGCTTGCCGACCGTCTGCACAATCTGCGTACAATGCAGTACCAGTCACCGGCAAAGCAGATCGAAAAGTCGCGTGAGACGATGGATATTTACGCACCGCTCGCACACCGTCTTGGTATTTCCAAGATCAAGGTCGAACTCGATGACCTCTCCATGCAGTATCTCTATCCAGAGGTATACAAGAACTTAAAGGAAGAGATCACTACACGACTGAATGCGAGCGAGGATTTCATCGTACAGATGGTAGAACAGGTTAAGCAGTATATGAAGGAAGCTGGCATCGAGGCAGAGGTAGACGGACGTGTCAAGCATCTGTTCTCCATCTATAAGAAAATGATCACGCAGAACAAGACGCTCGACCAGATTTACGATATTCATGCAATTCGTATCAAGGTCGATACGGTACGGGATTGTTATGCGGCACTCGGAATTATTCATGAGAAATACAAGCCAATTCCGGGACGTTTCAAAGATTATATCGCAATGCCGAAAGAGAACATGTACCAGTCTCTCCACACGACATTGATTGGACCGGGCGGTCGTCCGTTCGAGATTCAGATTCGAACCTACGAGATGCACCGTACCGCGGAATATGGTATTGCTGCACATTGGAAATACAAAGAAGGCGGCAGTGGCAAGAACGATAACGAAGAGCAGAAGTTAAGCTGGCTCAGACAGATTCTGGAATGGCAGACCGATACGACAGATAACAAGGAATTCATGAACGCCATCAAGACAGATTTGGATCTGTTTTCAGATCAGGTGTATGTATTTACACCAGCGGGCGATGTCAAGAATCTTCCGGCTGGTTCTACACCAATTGATTTTGCCTACAGCATTCATACGGCGGTCGGAAACAAGCTGATTGGTGCGCGTGTCAATGGACGGCAGGTGCCGATCGAGACAGAGCTTCATAATGGTGATCGTGTTGAGATTATCACATCGCAGAACTCCAAAGGTCCAAGTATGGACTGGCTGTCTGTGGTAAAGAGTTCACAGGCAAAGACGAAGATTAACCAGTGGTTCCGGCAGGAGAACAAGACAGATAATATCCAGCGTGGTAAAGATGCGATGGCGGCATACTGTAAGACAAAGGGAATTGTGCTGTCGAACCTTTTGCAACCGGAACTGCAGGAAAAGGTAATGAAGAAATACAACTTCCTGACATGGGATGCCGTGCTTGCATCAATCGGACATGGCGGACTGAAGGAAGGACAGGTTGTCAACCGTCTGCAGGAAGAATACAAAAAAGAAGAAGCGAAGAAGATCACAGAGGAACAGATTGTCGACAAGATCAATACACCAGGCAGAGGCGAAAGTCACAAGCATGCCAAGGGAGGTATTGTGGTCAAAGGTATGGACGATGTTGCAGTGCGTTTTTCACGCTGCTGTGCTCCAGTACCGGGTGATGAGATCGTCGGTTACATCACGCGTGGACGTGGAGTATCCATTCATCGTACCGATTGCGTAAATGTTCTTTGCATGGATGAATTTGACCGGAAGCGTCTGATTGAGGCGGAATGGTCTGAAGATCTGTTGCAGAATCAGAAGATGTATATGACGGAGATTAACATCTACGCGAATGACAGTAAGGGACTGGTGTTCTCGCTGTCGAAGATCTTCAATGAGGAGAACATCAACCTGACAGGTATGAATGTCCGTGTCAATAAGCAGGGCAAGGCGACGGTTTCCGTGAAGTTTGAGATTCGCTCGAAGGAGCAGCTCAACAAGATGATTGCGAAGATCCGGAACGTAGAGGGAATCATCGATATCGAGCGTACGACGGGGTGATTCATAAATTTACAAAATGGTAGAGGAGTTGAATGCAAACTACGCAATTCTATGCAGACGCGCTCGCGGGTATCACCACATCGCTTTGCTCTGTGGTAAGTTGTCGGGCGCATCCTAATTATGAATCTTCGATTCATAAGCGCCCTCCGCGTTCGGTTCAGCACGCAGTGGTACTAAATTCGCGACAAAGAGCAGTCGCTCATTAAGTGCCAGCGTGCTTCAACGGTCTGCATATGAATTGGTAGATTGTGTCCAACTCTATCTACGAATTGGAAAATGATACAATCACAGTGGCGTCTGACCTTGAAAGGAGTTTTATGGGAAAGATTGAGATTACAAAGAAAGTGCTTGGTATCTGTGCGACGAATTGTTATACAATGGGAGATACAGATACACGGGAAGCGGTGATTATTGACCCCGGAGATAGAGCAGATATTTTGATAAAGGACTGGAAAGACCGAAACTGGCATCCGCAGGCGGTGCTCTTGACGCATGGACATTTCGACCATATCGGGGCACTGGCTTGCGTGAAGAAGGAGTATCCGGAGATCAGGGTGTATGCGGCAGCAGAGGAGAAGGAAGTCATGGAGAGTCCGGCTCTGAATCTGTCATCGTCATTCGGCGCAGCATTTACGGCGCAGGCGGATATCTATTTGGAAGATGGCACCGAGATCGAGGTACTTGGACGGAAATGTAAGTGCCTGTTAGTACCGGGGCATACGAAGGGCGGTATGTGCTATTATTTCCCGGAGGAGCATGTTGTCTTTACCGGGGATACGCTGTTTTGCTACAGTGTCGGAAGAACGGACTTCCCGACGGGTGATGCGAAGGCTCTGGAAGATGCCATCCGTGAGAAATTATTTGTGCTGCCAGATGAGACACTTGTGCTTCCGGGACATGATGCACAGACAATGATTGGAAAGGAAAAGACGGGCAATCCGTATTTCTAAGATGATACTGCTAGACCAGAATAACCAATTATATAACAATGACCTGCGGGCGATGATCATGGCGTTTTATCCGGGGGTGAAGATTGTTGAGGATGAGAACTTGTCCGACGATTTTGATCTGCGGCTCCTGATCCGATATGAGGAAGCTTTTACGATTCTCACTGTGTGCAAGCATGGACATGAGTGCGACAAGCCGGATGATCTGCAGGAGGTGCCAGAGCTTCCGGCGTATAAGGATAAGCTGTTGATATCCACCTGTGGACTGCGGGCGAAGATTCTTGTTGATTACCGGAATAAGCCAGAATTCCGAAATGTGTTGAAAATGGCGTCTTACCGGCTGCTTGGACAGTTTGCAGACCGGAGACTTCCGTGGGGCGACCTGACGGGAGTACGTCCGACGAAGATCGCGATGACGAAGCTTCTGGAGTATCTGGCGGAACAGGCAGATGAAGCTGGCATAAATGGACATGATGCCGGGGCGCATGCTGATCGGACACATGAAAAACAGCAGGAAATACACGATAAGATCGTACAATATTACCGTGATATCTATGATACAAGCGCACAGAAAGCAGAGCTTGCAACGACAGTGGCAGAAAACGAGCATCGTCTGGTGAAAGGAATTGATCTCGACAACGATTATTGCCTGTATGTCGGGATTCCGTTTTGTCCAAGCCGTTGTCTGTATTGCTCGTTCACTTCGTATCCGATTGGAATCTATGCGGAGAAAGCAAAGACGTATATTGACACGCTGTGTAAGGAGTTAGCCTATGTGGCAGAACAGTATAATCATAAACGGTTAGTTGCAATCTACATTGGCGGCGGAACGCCGACGTCGATCTCGCATGAGCTGCTTGCAGTACTATTGAAGCAGATTCAAACCGTATTCCGGTTACAGGAACCGGAGGTTGCGGATGGGCTTGTGGAGTTTACCGTGGAGGCAGGACGCCCGGACAGCATCACACCGGAGAAGCTTGCGGTGATGAAGGAATATGGCGTGACGCGTATCAGCATCAATCCGCAGACGATGAACGACGAGACACTGCGGACGATCGGCCGTGCACACAATGCGGCTCAGGTGAAGGAAGCATTTGCGATGGCAAGGCAGGCGGGCTTTGATAACATCAACATGGATCTGATTGCGGGACTTCCGGGAGAAGACTTACACGCGATGAAACATACGTTAGAAGAAATCCGGGCATTGGTACCGGAGAGCCTGACGGTACATTCCCTGGCAATCAAGCGTGCAGCGAATCTGAACCAGCAGATGGATGATTACAAATCCACAATCCATCATGACATGGATGCGATGCATACGGCGGCACAGGAGACGGCACAGACACTTGGCATGGAGCCATATTATCTGTACCGGCAGAAGAATATCGGTGGTAATCTGGAGAATGTCGGATATGCGAAGCCGGGCTGCGAATGCTTATATAATATTTTGATTATGGAAGAGATGACAGATATCATTGCGGCGGGCGCAGGCGCGTCGACGAAGCTTGTCTATCATGCGGAAAATCGTGTGGAGCGGGTAGAAAACTGCAAATCTGTCGATGATTATATCAACCGTTTTGATGAAATGCTTGACCGAAAGCGCAAAGCGTTTTAAAATCGAACGAGAATGAATACAAGCGGGAGGAAAAAGATGGCAATGAAGAAGAAGCCGGTAACCGGCATGAAAGATATATTACCAAAGGAGATGGCAATCCGTGATTACTGTATCGCATTGATCAAGGATACCTATAAGACATTTGGATTTAATTCGATGGAGACACCTTGTGTCGAGCATATCGAGAACCTGAACAGCAAGCAGGGCGGCGAGAATGAGAAGCTTATCTTCAAGATCCTGAAGCGTGGTGAGAAGCTGAAGATCGACGAGGCAAAGGAAGAGTTAGATCTTGTTGACGGCGGACTTCGTTATGATCTGACCGTGCCACTTTGCAGATATTATTCGAACAATGCGAACGAACTGCCAAGCCCGTTTAAGGCGTTACAGATGGGAAATGTATGGAGAGCTGACCGTCCACAGCGTGGCCGTTACAGACAGTTCATGCAGTGTGATATTGATATCTTGGGCGAGCCGACAATCTTAGCAGAGATCGAGCTGATCCTAGCGACAACGACATTGCTTGGCAAGCTGGATTTCAAGAACTTCACGATCCGTATCAACGACCGTCGTATCTTAAAGGCGATGGCAGCTTACAGCGGATTTGCGGAAGCCGATTATGATACGGTATTTATTATCCTCGATAAGATGGATAAGATTGGTTTGGATGGCGTCAAGGAAGAGCTTTTGAAGGAAGGCTATGCCGAGGACGCTGTGACAAAATATCTCGAACTGTTCGAGAAGGTAACAGCCGATATCAGTGGTGTACAGTATCTGAAGGAGACACTTGGCGAGTTCTTGCCGGAAGAGGTTGCTGAGAACTTAAAGACGATCATCGACAGCGTTGAGAGCACGAAGAGTGCTGATTTCAAGATGGCATTTGATCCGACTCTGGTACGTGGTATGTCGTATTATACAGGTCCAATCTTTGAGATCTCAATGGATGAGTATGGCGGATCTGTCGGCGGCGGCGGACGTTACGACGAGATGATCGGCAAATTCACCGGTCAGCCAACACCAGCGTGTGGATTCTCCATCGGATTTGAGCGAATCATTATGCTTTTGTTAGAGCGTGATTTCGAGGTGCCGGGAAGCAAGAACAAGACAGCATACTTAATCGACAAGAAGATGCCAAGCGACAAGCTGCTTAAGATCTTAGAGCAGGCAAAGCAGGCAAGAGCCGAGGGACAGATTGTGAATATTGCGATCATGAAGAAAAACAAGAAGTTCCAGAAGGATCAGATGACTGCAGAGGGATATACACAGTTCGAAGAGTTCTATGCGGATTCCTTTGAGGGTTAACCATTATTTATGATATGAAAACGCTCCGTAGTTGATGTAGATAATCGTGAACTCAGAACGACAGAGACGGGAGCAGGTATTTATAAATTAACTTAGACACAGGAGGCTATGAAAATGGCAGAGTCAATGCAGGGACTTCACAGAAGTCACAGATGTACAGAAGTAAATAATACGATGATTGGGAATACCGTCACCGTGATGGGATGGGTGCAGAAGAGCCGGAACAAAGGTGGAATCATCTTCGTCGATCTGCGTGATCGAAGCGGGATTCTGCAGGTAATCTTCGAAGAAGCAAACTGTGGTGCGGAGAGCTTCGCAAAGGCTGAGAAGCTTCGTTCCGAGTTTGTTGTTGCAATCACCGGTGAGGTTGCAAAGCGTGGCGGCGCAGTCAACGAGAACCTTGCAACCGGTGATATCGAAGTGATCGCGAAGGATATCCGTATCCTTGCAGAGGCAGATACACCACCTTTCCCAATCGAGGAAAACAGCAAGACGAAGGAAGATCTTCGTCTGAAATACCGTTATCTGGATCTTCGTCGTCCGGACTTGCAGAAGAATATTATGATGCGTAGTAAGGTGACAACACTGGTTCGTTCCTTCATGGCAGATGAAGGATTTATCGAGATCGAGACACCGACACTTTGTAAGTCAACTCCAGAGGGTGCGCGTGATTATCTTGTACCAAGCCGTGTGCATCCGGGTGAGTTCTATGCGTTGCCACAGTCACCACAGATTTATAAGCAGCTGTTGATGTGCTCTGGCTACGACCGTTATTTCCAGATTGCACGCTGCTATCGTGATGAGGATCTGCGTGCCGACAGACAGCCGGAATTCACACAGATCGATATGGAGCTTTCGTTCGTGGATGTCGATGATGTTATCGATGTCAATGAGCGTCTGCTTGCAAAGCTGTTTAAGGAAGTCATTGGCGTAGACGTACAGCTTCCAATCCAGCGTATGACCTACAAAGAGGCAATGGAGCGTTTCGGTTCCGATAAGCCGGATCTCCGGTTTGGTATGGAGCTTTGCGATGTAACAGACGTTGTGAAGGATTGTGAATTTGTCGTATTCAAGAATGCGATTGAAGCTGGCGGAAGCGTGCGCGGTATCAATGCCGAGGGACAGGGCGCAATGCCAAGAAAGAAGATTGATGCACTCGTTGACTTTGCCAAGGGTTATGGCGCAAAGGGACTTGCCTATATTGCAATCCATGAAGATGGAACAATGAAGTCTTCGTTTGCAAAGTTCATGAAGGACGAGGAGATGCAGGCACTTGTTGAGAAGATGAATGGTAAGCCGGGCGATTTACTGCTCTTTGCAGCAGATAAGAGCAAGCTTGTCTATGATGTACTTGGTGCACTTCGTCTTGAGATCGCAGATCAGCTTGGACTGTTGAAGAAAGATGAATACCGTTTCGTATGGATTACAGAGTTCCCACTGCTTGAGTGGAGCGAGGAGCTTGGCAGATATCAGGCAATGCACCATCCATTTACGATGCCGATGGAAGAGGATCTGCAGTATATCGAGTCTGATCCGGGCAGAGTACGTGCAAAGGCATACGATATCGTATTAAATGGTACAGAAATCGGTGGTGGTTCCGTGCGTATCCACCAGGATGACATTCAGGAAATGATGTTCAAGGCACTTGGATTCACAATGGAGCGTGCATACGACCAGTTTGGTTTCCTGTTAAATGCGTTCAAATATGGAGTACCACCACATGCAGGACTTGCATACGGACTTGACCGTCTCGTTATGCTGATGGCACAGGAAGATTCTATTCGTGATGTTATCGCATTCCCAAAGGTAAAGGATGCTTCCTGCCTGATGAGTGAGGCGCCGAATACCGTTGATGCAAAGCAGCTTGAAGAGCTTGGAATCTCGATTGTGAAGCCGGAAGCTGAGACAGAAGAATAAAGCATAATAAGAAGATTACCGCATATGTATAAACTAAGGGAGACCGGAGTTTTGCATATGCGGTTTTTTGATCGGAAAAAAGTCAGATTGTTGTTTGGATTTACCGTATTTTTGGTGCTATTGATCCTGAATTGTGTGATGTATTGTAACAAAGCGGGGATGAAACGGGATTTGACGGTTGTGATTGATGTCGGACATGGCGGCAATGATCCGGGAAAAATAGGTGTGGATAATGTAAAAGAAAAAGATGTGAATTTGCAGATTGCCCTATGTCTGAAAGCACAGTTACAGGCGCGGGGGGTGAAGGTAATCCTGACACGCGAGGGGGATGTGTGTCTGGCAACGAATGGTGCGACGAACAAGAAAGTATCTGATATGCATAACCGGGTGAGCTTGATCAATGCGTCCGGCGCGGACTATATGATCAGTATCCACCAGAACAGCTACCCAGAGGCAGAGATTAGCGGACCGCAGGTATTTTATTATGGTTCGTCGGAAATGTCAAAGAAACTGGCGGAAACGATACAGGCGCAGTTGATCGTCGATTTGCAGCCACCGAAGGAACGGGAGATTAAGACGGGCAATGATCTGTATATCCTGAAAAACAGTCAATGCCCGGGCGTGATCGTAGAGTGTGGATTCCTGAGCAATCCGACAGAATGCGAGAACTTGCAGAATCCACAATATCAGCAGGCGGTTGCGGCAGCAATTGCGCGCGCCATCTGCAAATTATAATTCGACGGTGAAACAGATCCATGTATGTTCATGGAATGTCTCGTTGTCCAGATAGATTTTGCCATTGTAATAATCGACCAATTTTTTCAGATTCGGCAGACCTTGTCCGCGGGAGGTGCGTACTTCTACGGACGTTTTGGTAGAATAGCCACGGACAAACATTTTCTTGCGCAGCTCGGAAGAAATCTCCCCTCCTTCGTTCTTTGTCTGAATTCGGACGTGATCGTTCCGGCTGTCAAGAATCAGCGAGAATGTATGTCCGGGTTCTGTCGCTTCAATCGCATTGTCAATTAGAATACCCAAGATGCGGATCAGATCGTACTCTGGAACCGGCGTGATCAGGGAACGGTTCTTGATCTTGACCGAGATCAGCCTGCCCTTTTGCTCCGCTTCTTTGATCTTACTAAATACAAATCCAGCAACAACCGGAAGATTGATCTTCAAAAGCTCAGATTCATTGAACTCTTCTTCCAGAAAGGTCGAATAATTTGAGATTGCTTCACTTAACGAATCATAATCTTTGTAAGTATATGGCAGCATGCGGATCGCATTCATCTGATTGTTGAAATCATGCTGTTTACCTAAGATGTCAGAGATCAGATCGTGTGCCATTGGTTCATAGGTCTGGTAATCTTTGATATCCTGCTGTTGAATTGTAATGGTTCGTTGTTGATTTAATACCATGATATCAGCGACTAGCAGAATAATCATAAAGGTTACGGTCATAGGAAATACTGCAATGGCGTTAAGTGAATCAATTTTTGAGATAGCAATTGTCACTAAATAAAGCATAGATATATAAGATAGTACAAGCTTGACAATAAGATTTCCGCTGTTGATAAAGGTATGTAATCGGTTCAGTGGTAATAAAGAGATAAAAATACAAATTACGCCAATAATGCATGTTAAGGTTAAATCGCTTATGATACTTGAAGAAGCAGAGATGGAGACAGGTAGGAGGATAATAGTGATTGCTTCGATTAAACCATATGTAACATAGCTAAACATAAATGGGAAAACACTTGTTGATATAGAGATATGCAAAATGAGGCTATATGAAAATAACATTATAGGGAATGTTAAAAACCAGCCAAATACGTTTGGGATAAAGATAGAAAGAAGATTGTTTATTATTCCACATACAGGTAAAAGTAACAGAGCTGGAGATAATAAATCATGTCTTTTCTTTCCTAAAAAGGAGCAGATGAGTATGAGTTCTGCGATTATTTCTACTATGTAAGTGCAACTAGATAATATAAAAGCTTTCATATAATTCATATCCCCTTCAATTTTATAAATATTATAGAAGCATTTAGGGAAAGATGTCAATTAAATGTAATAACTGAATAGAATGAGTTTATTATGTAAAAGAAAGAAAAATGTTGTCTATTCCCCACGAAATGTCGTTCATTCCAAACCTATTGCGAAATTATTTTAATCATGTTAAGTATAATATAGAAATTCATTCGGGGATGGATTTCAAAGAATATTCTTTCATAAAGGAGGAGATGTGTGATGAAGGATATGAAGAAGGCGGTTGCTGCACAGTTGGAGGATTTGTCAGATGTAATCCTGACTCTTACAGGATGCCGGCATTTTTGGGGAGAGCCGGAGCTTCCTGATTGTATGAGAGTCGAGATGGAATCAGAATCTGAGAACTAGTACATCAACCAATAACACTTGGGGGTATCCGTTGTGCGGACTTTTGGCGGATATCCCATTTGTTAAAAAGCACATGGAGAACATAAGACAGGGGATGAATTATGAGTATCAATCATAGGATAGGGGAGCATGTGACACGGTATCTCGTGGGACGTGACTATGATGTGGCAGATGTGCAGTGTGCAAAAGTATGCTATGCAGTAGAATCAATTGTGGGAGATTTGCAAAAAGATCTTGTTCTATTTGTTATCTTTGCAGTATCTGGATTTTTCCGGGAATTTTTGTTTTGCTTTGTGACGGTCAATCTGGTTCGCCGGTTTCTGGGCGGTATCCATATGAAAACAAACATCGGGTGTACAGTTGCTTCGGTCAGTGTGTACGTGATCGCAGTGGCGGGCGGTGTACATGTCATATTTCCATATCCGGTCGTAGCGGGATTGTTGCTGTTTACGATGTATCTGATGGCGACGATTGCACCATTACCATCGCCAAATCGACCGGTTTACAAGGGAGAACGAAAAAAGAAGATTCAACAAAAAGGCTTGATCGGACTAGGCGTATTGAGTATCTGTTCGGTGATCTACCCTGCTTGTTCCACATTTATTGCATGGATTTTGATTTTACAGATTGTGGAGGTAGGAGTTGTAGTGATGAGAGAAAACTATTTGAATTATAAGGATATGGATGCGCCGCCGTCGATGTCGGAGGAGGCGGAAAAGCTATTTATGGAATGTACGCGGAATTATGAAGCACGAATGAATGGCTTGCTTCATTATCCGACGGAGTTTCGCTCTATGACGCGAAAAGAACGAACCAGCGCATTTAAGGGCTTTACGGATCAGGAAAAAGATGCAGTGATGAATCTTATGACAGACGAACAGAAGGAACGGTTAGTTCAGGATATCCGTTATCAGGCGGTGCTTGATTTCAGACGTGGGAAATAACTAGCAGGGACTGAAAGTGCTTTGGTAAAATATTTTCAGTCCCTGCTAATTATCTTTTTGACATAATCTTTATATTTACGTCCGACGGGGGTCGAGATATTGTGATTCCCCAGATAGAGAAGCGCGTTGGTCGGATCGTAAGAGTTCACATAATCACTGTTTACAATAAAGCTTCGATGACTTTGGATGAAATTCGGCGGAAGCTGTGCAATCAGCTCTTTCAGACGGATACCGCTTGTGTTGATCACATTGCTTTCCTCATAGATCGTCAGGTTCTTGCCAGCCGCTTCGATATACAGGATCTTTTCTGGAAGAACGCGAAAATAAATACCATTGACATCGCGTAGTTCTATGGGCGTAACGTCCAGAAAACGATTGTGGATCAGCTTGTCGATGGTATATAACAAATCTTCTTTCTTATAGGGCTTTACCAGAAAATCATAACAATTCGTTGCATGTATTGCACGTGGTGCGTCCATGGAATATGCAGTCAGATACAGGATTGGTGTTTTTGCATACCGCTGCATGGAACGAATCTGTGTTCCAAGTGCGATACCGTCCTGCTCGGACTCGTCATCTCCAAGAGAGATATCCAGTAGGAATAGTTGGATTTTGTTTGCGCGCATCAATTGGGTTGCCTGCTGGTAATTGGTTGCTTTTATGCAATTCATATGATCGTATTTTTCGAGCAGGATGGATTCGATGCCATCTAACTGTTCCTGATCATCTTCTACTATTAAAACATCCATAAAGGGGCTCCTTTCGCACGACTGTACATTATAAATACGGCGTGATTTGAATGTCAATCTTTTTTTCGATGCTGATGGAAAACTCGGTAAAGAACATGCTAAAAACATACAAAATATGACAGAAGCGTTTGCTTTTTTATAGAAAAAGCGTTATGATATAAACAATATTGGAACGTCTGGGTTGGACAAAATTGGAGGGTATATATATGAATATAGCAGCAATCGGAAATTCAAATCTGACGCTGGCAGTCAGTGATACCGGAAGTATGAATGCCATTGATATGGCGATGCTTAAAAAATCACTGGATGCGGTGGAGACAAATGGTGCGATGATTACACAGATGATGGAACAGTCTGTGAATCCAAACATCGGTGCAAACATTGATATCCGTTTATAAATGATATGATAAGTCCTGCATTTGGCGTGCAGGACTTTTTTTTGAATCAACGTCAAATAAATGTAAAATATGATAATTCCACATCTTGTTTTTCATATAGCTATCGCGTACAATGCATCTTAGTTTTGTTGATTTTTATTTAAGATAAGAGGTATAAGATGAAGACGAAGATGACGTCCAAAGAGCGGCTTCCGTTGATCGGAATGACTGTCTCGGCATTTATTTTTAACACATCCGAGTTTATGCCAATCGGTCTGCTGACTGATATTGCAAAGAGCTTTTCGATTTCTGAGGCGAAGGCGGGCATGTTGATCACGGTATATTCGTGGATCGTTATGTTGCTTTCCCTGCCGCTCATGCTGCTCGTGAGCAAGATTGATTATAAGAAGTTATTTATGGGAACGGTTGCATTGTTCGGAATCTGTCAGGTGTTGACCGTGTTGTCAAACAGCTACGGCATGCTGATGGCGTCCCGAATCGGTGTAGCCTGTGCACACGCGATTTTCTGGTCAATCGCGTCTCCGATTGCAGTGCGTATGGCGTCAGAAGAACATCAGTCCAAAGCACTCAGTATGGTCGTGACAGGTACTTCGGTTGCGACGATTGCAGGACTTCCGCTTGGAAAAATGATTGGACATTATGCAGGATGGAGAATCGCCTTTTTGATCGTGGCAATCATCACATTCGTTGTTTTGACATATATGGCATTCCTGTTCCCGAAGATGGAGTGTGGCGAGCCGTTCCGTGTGAAGCAGTTGCCAGAACTATTTAAGAATCGTGCACTTGTCTGCATCTATATTCAGACATTTTTGTTTGTAGTGGGCTATTATACGAGCTATAGTTATATCGATCCGTTCCTGCAGCAGGTCGCACACATGGGAAATAGTACAGTCACCATTACATTGTTTGTGTTTGGTGCCGCAGGATTGCTCGGCAGTTTTCTGTTCTCGAAATTCTATGACAAATACCGGCATGGATTTTTACGTACGGTGATGATTTCGTTGGCAGTTGAACTGTTATTGCTGCTTCCTGCAGCAGGACAGCCGGGATTTATAATGGCGCTTTGTGCTTTATGGGGCATTACAGTACTTGTATTTAATGTATCGTTCCAGTCAGAGACGATCCGCTGTACGGATGAACAGTCCTCGTCGGTTGCAATGTCGATTTTTTCTGGCATTTTCAATTTTGGTATCGGCGCAGGCAGCTTCCTTGGTGGAATTGTGTGCGATAAGGGACAAATCTCGCATATTGGTTTTGTAGGAGCTGCATTTGCGGTAATTTCGGTTCTGTTCTTCCTGGTGTGCATGTCCAAGAATCTGGTAGAGAATAAGTAAGATTGACTGTTCTTTTTTTGAAATGAGATATCATGTAAGCGGTTGTATCACAAGTGGATACAATCGCTTATTTTATGTAATAAAGGAGAACTTATATGGAGGATAGAATCGGAATGGCACTTCGGCTTGCGAAAGAAGGAAGAACCGAAGGCTTTCAATATTTATATGAATATACAGTAGAAAAACAGCTTGGAAAGGCAATCGCCCTTATGGGGGATATTGGGCAGGCACAGTCTTTACAGATTTTGCAGGAACACGAGACAAGTATCAAAGCATATAATCAGTACCGGCAGACACTCGGCGTGGATGATTTTGTCAGTGACAATGAGAACATGTCTATCGCATTGTCAGATGTAACCGGAGATGGTGTACCGGAATTGCTATTTGTAGAAAAATCATCGTCTTCCGAAGAGTATGTGGAATATGATGCATTGAATATATTCACGGTCGAAAATGGTGCTGCGAAGCAGATCTATTATGCAGATCATTGGGAGACACAGGTTGCTGGAGGAACTGTATATTCGTTGTTTCAGGTGGACGGCGAATCGACGCTTTACTCGTGCAATGGCATGCAGGATGAAAGCACCTTTGAGGATTACTGCTGATATGTTGTACAGCCTGATGGAACCTTACAGGAGGAGTCACTGATGTCGCGTAAACGGGAACCGAACGAGGACTATTCCGTTTTTTTTTATTACCGGTAGTATCAACAAAATATTTTTTGCCCTCAACTCCGCATATTTCCTCACTTTTTCTAAATGTTCCAAACTTACGCTTTACATTTCCATAAAGCCTGTGCTATGGTGAATGCGTTGTCGAGAATCGTTGTTCTGGCGTAGTTCGGTAACAGTCGGAAATAATCTTACATATATTCATTTCATCTATGAAATTACCCGTTATTTATTTTTTAGTAACAGCAGATTGATTGAGTAATAAGCAGTTTTTGCTCGTAAAAAAGGAGGAGCGTATGGGAGAAGAAAAGAAACTAAACATCCGTATCGGACAGGTCAAGGATGTGAACAACCGGCAGGTATTCAGCAATCATGTACTTTGTGCGCAGTTTCTGCGTGACTATGCAGATCTGGACATCTTAAAGAATGTACAGCCGGAGGATATCGAGGATGTGACAGACAAGTATCAGGCGTACTTGGGAATCGAATTTGAGACGGATACCGTGAAGAAGATCCATTTGCCAGAAATGCAGAAAGATATGCCGCTTTATATGGTTTCCCTTATTGAACATAAAAGTGATGTCGATTATAATGTGTGTATGCAGTTGCTTCGGTATACGGTATGTATCTGGGATGATTATGCAAAGACGATGGAGAAGGCACATCCGGGGATCTCTAAGACGAAGGGATTCCGGTATCCGCCGGTGTTTCCGATTGTATATTATGAGGGCACGGGGAGATGGACGGCTGCCATGCAGGTCAAAGAACGTGTATTTATGAATGAGATCTTTGCATCATATATACCGGATTTTACATATCGGCTTGTGAATGTCCATCAGTATACAAATGAAGAGCTGCTGATTCATGAGGATGAAATGTCGCTTTTGATGATGATAAACCGAATCCAGACGCCGCAGGATTTTTCGGATTTCCTCAGATCCAATCAGGAAGAAATCCGCGAGATTATGGAGCGGGCGTCGGAGAATATCGTGCAGATTATTGTAAATTCGCTGTGGGCGTTATTTGTGAAGATGCAGGTATCGGTTTCAGAGGCGACAGATTGTTTGAGAAAAATGATCGGAGGCGAGAGCATGGGAAACTGGTTTGAGAATATGGAGCCAATGAACATACAGGAAGAGCGGGCAAAGACGAAGAAGGCTGAGGAAGAACTGGAAGAAAGTGTTAAAGCAATGTTTAAACTGCTAAAGAAGCTGTGCCCCACAAAGGAACAGGCGGTTCAGGAATTGATAGAATCCTACGACAAAACCGAGGACGAAGCACAGAAGCTCGTAGAACAATATTGGTGACAAGTATATAAGAAATGGCGCAGATTCCCCTGCGCCATTTTCTATATATTGTATTTTGTATCATTTAACATCAATATCGTGTAGCAAATATTTCAAATTATTACAAAATGTAACAATTTTATGTGAACCATTGAAAAGAATAAGTTTACAGAAAAAGAAAAAGAAAACTTGTTGGAAATATAGCAAAAATGCGAAGAAAATGTGAATTTTTGAAAAAACATCCAAAAACTGGTTGACAATAATATTACAGGTTGCTATAATGGGCAATGTAATAAGTTGTAACATATTTGTAACAAATTGGAGGTAAGAACATGAAAAGACCATCCGTAAAGTGGTTGGCGGTAGCGGCGGCAGGTTGCATTTTCGCTTCGTCCATGGGTACATACACATATACCGCGTTGGCAGACGAGTTTGTATATACCGATGCTAACGTCAGTATTACATCGATCGTAGATCGCTATATTGAAGAAAATGGTGGAGACGTATTTACAGCTGATGCAACTCCAGAGGATGCAACAGCACCGGCTGCAGTTGTTGCAGAGGCAACAGCAACCGACGCAGTAGCAACTGGCGAGATTCAGGAGATTGCAAAGGTAACAGGAGAAATCGCAGAAGTTCCTTCCGAGGAAACAACGGAGGCACCAGCAACGGAAGAGCCAACGACAGAAGCACCCGTACAGGAAGCATCTGAGGCGGCAGCATCACCGGTTATGGATTTCACAGGAAAGGCAATCGTCACAGCATCTGGTTCCGTAAATATTCGTCAGTCTGGTGATGTGAATGCGGCAAAGGTTGGAACGATTGATGCAGGCGGACTTGTAAACATCGTAGAAAAAGGTGACACATGGTCCCATATTACATCCGGAAATGTGGATGGCTACATCAGAAACGATCTTCTCGCATTTGGCAGTGATGCGGCAAATTATGCAAGTGCAAACCTGTCAAAGGTTGCAGTTGTAAACACCGCTGCGTTGAAGCTTCGTAAAGAAGCAAGCACAGGTAGCGAGGAAATTACTCTTCTTGCACAGGGAGAATCTTATCCGATCGTAGAGACAGGAGATGCATGGACAAAGATCCAGCTTGACACTGTGACAGGATATGTAAAGAATGAGTACATAACTATTTCTTATAATATGCCAACAGCAAAGGCAGTAAGTGCACCGGCACAGGATACAACGACAACGGAAGCGCCAACAACGGAAGCTCCTACGACAGAGGCTCCTACAACAGAAGCACCAGTGACAGAAGCTCCAACCTCAGATCTTGGACAGCAGATTGCAAACTTTGCATGTCAGTTCGTTGGAAACCCATATGTATGGGGCGGTACAAGCCTGACAAACGGAGCGGATTGTTCCGGATTCGTACAGAGTGTATATAAGAACTTTGGATATTCACTTCCTCGTACATGTACACCACAGAGTAATGCAGGTACAGCAGTCAGCCTTGCAGCATTGGCACCTGGTGATCTGGTATTCTACGATCACGGTACAGGTTCCTGCGAGCACGTAGGTATCTATATTGGAAATGGACAGATCGTACATGCAAGCAGCAGCCGTACAGGAATCAAGATCTCAAATGTAAATTACAGTACACCATTTAAGGCTTGCAGAATTGTAAATTAGGAAATTAGTAATACTTTCTATAATGTGTTTGAAAGGGCATTTTCGGTAAGAATCGAAGGTGCCCTTTTCCGTTATCAAAAAAATGTGAATTTTTGTATATTTTGACGAAAAATCACTTCCCAAACAGGGGTTGGGTGTGCTATAATACTAAACATAGAAAGTACATGTGCTTCACGCACATTTTTTATTTTCTATAGTTCGACGTAAAGGAGCTGGGGCATATGAATTACATCATAAGTGGAAAGAACATTGAGGTTACAGACGCACTGAAGCAGGCGATTTACGAGAAGCTTGAGAGAATCGAGAAGTTCTTCGGTGAAGACACAGCAGCACAGGTTACACTTTCGGTAGATAAGGACCGTCAGAAGATTGAGGTTACGATCCCGATGAAGGGACATACGATTCGTGCAGAACAGGCGAGCGATAATATGTATGTATCCATCGATTTGGTTGTGGAGATTATCGAACGTCAGGTAACACGCCATAAGAAGCGTATTTTGGACAAGGAACAGAATTCCGGTTATATCAACAACGATTTCTTCGATGTAGAAGGACTTGAGGATGAGGATGTCCAGATTATCCGTAGCAAGAAGGTTGTGTTAGAACCTATGTATCCGGAGGATGCATGCATCCAGATGGATCTGCTTGGACATAATTTCTTCGTATTCCGTAACGCAGAGACAGACAAGGTAAATGTAGTCTACAAGCGTAGAGGCAATACATTCGGATTGATCGAGCCAGAATTTTAACAGTTTCAGTTATGTATAGAGGGTTATGAAAAAACGGTATCCCGGAGACGAAGGTCTCCGGGATATTTGCGTATATGGAAATAGATCGGAGGGTTGAAAAAAGTCGATTTATGTGATAACATGCGGAATAGAAAAATGGAGAGAGGGACTTGACAAGAAAGATGGATAGAAGCATGCTTTCAACGCAACGCAACGCAACGCAACAACATTATTGCGTCTTTTTGTCGTATCTCCAGATATATTGCCATATCAGATAAAGCTGGAATTTTAGATTCCAGCTTTATCTGATATGGCATTTTTTATTTTCAAGTTTTCAGGAAAGAGGAGGAATATATGAAAACGCGGTTAAAAAGATGGCTGGCAGGGATTATTGCTATGCTGATGATTGTTGCCACAGTATTTGGCGAAGGACAGGCAGAAGTTTCACAGGCGGCGGGGACACCAATCGTGGAGTATCAGGTGCATGTTCAGAAAAAAGGTTGGACGAATTATGTATCGCAGGGGATTGCCGGAACGACTGGACAAGGGTTGCGGCTTGAAGCAATGCGTATTAAGGTAAGCGGTATTGAGGGACTTGGAATCAGATACCGCGCACATGTACAGTCTTATGGATGGCTTGATTATGTAGAAAATGGTGCACTTGCAGGAACAACTGGAAAGTCAAAGCGTATGGAGGCGATTCAGATCGAACTGACCGGAGAGCAGGCGGCAAACTACGATGTGTATTACCGTGTGCATGCGCAGACCTATGGATGGATGAATTGGGCGAAAAATGGCGAGGTTGCAGGTACAAAGGGATTCGGCAAGCGGATGGAAGCGTTGCAGATCTGCATTTTGCCAAAGGGTAGTACAAGACCAGCCGGAACCGGCGTTGCTTATACAGAAAGAAAAGCGATTGCGATGACCGCTCATGTACAGACTTACGGCTGGATGGCAGAAGTAGAAGCTGGAAAAGATATCCTCGGAACAACAGGATCTGGAAAGCGTATGGAAGCAATCACATTGAATCCGGTTGGATATGATATGAATGTGGAATACAGTGTCCATGTACAGTCAATCGGCTGGACGGATTACAAAAAGAATGGTGAAGTTGCAGGAACTGTTGGACAGGGAAAACGACTGGAAGCAGTCAAGATTCGTCTGACAGGGGCAGATGCAGACAAATATGACATTTATTACCGGGCGCATGTCCAGAAATTTGGCTGGCTCGATTGGGCGAAGAATGACGAGACAGCCGGAAGTATCGGACACAGCTATCGGATGGAAGCGTTAGAGGTGCGTCTGGTTGCGAAGGGCTCTGCAGCACCGGGAAATGAAACTCGTGCCACGGTTACAATGCCGGGTATCACCTATTGTGCCTATGTGCAGAATCAGGGCTGGCAGAATTCGGTTTCCAATCAGCAGACTGCTGGAACGGTAGGTAAAGGACTGGGCATGCAGTCTATACGGATTCAGACAACTGGAGATGACAAGCTTGGCGTTGAATACAGTGTATATGAAAACGGAGCCTGGTCTCCATTTGTAAAGGGCGACACCGTTGCAGGTGTAACGAATTATCCGATCGAGGGTATAAAAATCCGTCTGACCGGAGAAGACGCGAAGGCATATGATGTGTATTACCGTGTACATAGTCAGACCTATGGCTGGTTTGGCTGGGCGTGCAACGGTGCTCCAGCAGGAACTTCCATGATCAAAAAGAGCGGACAGGCAATCGAGATTGCGATTCGCTCCAAGGCACAGGCAGCACCAGGTTCTACAAGAGAGCCTTATCGCGATCATGTGGACACAGAGGCAGAAGCACTTGCAAAGCAGAAACTGAATCAGATTGGATGGAGTCTGGAAGCGGCATTTAACTGGTCGTCCCATATTCCATATTATACCAACAGTACGGTGGTACCAGCAGGTTATACAAATGCTGACTGGTATGCGATTTATGGATTCCGCAATGGAAGAGGAAACTGCTACAACATGGCTGCAACCTTCTATCAGATGGCGAAGGTGCTTGGTTATGATGTGCATTATGTACAGGGATATCTTCCACAGGCAAACGGAAGACGTGTTACACATGGCTGGTGTGAGATTGTGCAGGATGGACAAATCCGTGTCTATGATCCGAATTTCACATACAACAGAGGAACATGGGCGTTTGGTATTACTTATGGAACACCGGGTACATGGAGATATATTGATTACCAGAGATTGAATTAAATTATATATAAAGGAGTAAAATCATGAGAAAAATCAAGACAATGGCAGGACTGCTTGTACTTGCCTGTGCATTATTGACTGGTTGTGGAAAGAAGGAAGAAGCAACTACAACAGAGGTAACGACGACAGAAGCAACGACAGAAGCTACGACCACAGAGGCGACCACAGAAGCAACCCCGATCGATGCAGAGGAAGAGCTTCCGGCAATCGGAACAGAGTCTGCAGATGCCATCAAAGTAAAGCTTACAAATAAGACAGGCAAAGACATCACAGGTGTTGCTGTGAAAAATATGGATAGTGAAGCATGGTCGGATAATCTGTTAGCAGATGATGATTCGTTCACAGATAAGGAAAAAAGATATCTGTATTACACACCGGATGCGTCAGAGGAAAACAGCACAGAATCCGAAGAGGGAGACATTCTTACCTATGCAGGCTATGACATTCAGCTTACATTTGCAGATGAGACAACAATGACTTTGCATGCACTCAGCTTAGAGGATATCAAAGAGGGCGAAATCCTGCTGGCAGATGATGTGTGCTATGTAAGCTATGAGAGCGTAGCAACTGGTGAAACACTGGATACAAAGGATGCAGAGATTGCGGTAAAGGAGCAGGAAGAGGCGGAAGCGCAGGCGGCAGCAGAAGCAGCTGCGGCAGCGGCAGCCGCACAGCAGGCAACAGAAGCTCCGGCAGCAGGCGGCGATGATGAATGCCTGGGTGATGGACTTACCTACTAATAAAGAAAAAAGGGATGCGCAGTAACATCCCTTTTTTGCGTTGATTTGGGAGAAGAGGAATGGCGATAACATCAAATTTATTTATATTATTTGTCCTCGGTTCTTTGGTGCTTTATTACATATGCCCAAAGAAAATACAGTGGGCAATGCTGCTATTGATCAGCTATGCATATTACATGTATGCAAGCGCTCCGGCATTGGCATTTATACTATGCTCGACTTTAAGTACCTATGCATGTGGCAGATGGATTGAGAAATTACAGAAGGACGGCAAGACAGGGAAATGCGCATTGATGCTTGCGATGCTGCTCAATCTTGGCATCCTTGGCGTGCTGAAATACACGAACTTTGTCATTACAAATATCAATGTGGTGACACACCAGCATTTTTCTATGGTGAATTTTATTCTGCCACTTGGAATTTCGTATTATACATTTCAGACGATCGGATATCTGCTGGATGTGTACTGGAAGCGAATTCCGGCAGAACGGCATCTTGGGAAATACGCGCTGTTTGTAGCGTTCTTTCCACAACTGCTGCAGGGACCAATCGGGCGGTACAAGACACTTGCAAATCAGTTGTTTGAAGGACACGCGTGGTCGTTTCACAATATGAAATACGGATTGGAACGAATCTTATGGGGATTTTTCAAGAAGATGGTGCTTGCTGACTGGGCAGCTGTTTATTGTGATGCGATCTTTGGAGATCCACATAAATACGCAGGCGCGGCAGCGTTTGGTGTGCTGCTTTATACAGTTGAGCTGTATGGAAACTTCGCCGGAGGCATCGATGTCATGCTCGGTGTGGCGAACATGTTCGGCGTGAATCTGGATGAGAATTTCAAACGTCCGTTTTTCGCGACATCCATTACGGATTTCTGGCACCGCTGGCATATCACACTTGGAACATGGATGAAGGATTATGTCTTCTATCCATTGACACTTTCCAAGTTCATGATGAAGGTCGGAAATGGCAGCCGGAAAGCATTCGGCAAGAAGATTGGACGAAATGTTCCAGTTGCAATCACGAACCTGATCGTGTTTTTCATCGTTGGTATCTGGCATGGACCGACATGGAATAACATCGGATGGGGCTTGTACAATGGTGTGATCATTGCGCTGTCGGGATTTCTGGCAGGAAGCTTCCGTACATGGAAGAAGAAATTACATATCAATGATAAAGCGTTTGGGTATCGTGTCTTTATGATGCTGCGTACCTTTGTGCTGATGAATCTAAGCTGGTATTTTGATTGCGTAGATTCCGTGAAAACAGCGTGGTATATGATCGTACAGAGCGTTACGAACTTCCATCCGTCGACACTACTCACGATATCGTCAGGTAAGCTTGGTGTGGCATTCACACCATATGCGCTTTTGATCTTAGGTGTTGGATGCGTGATCTTATTTATTGTGAGCGTGATACAGGAACGGGGCGTGAAGATGCGGGACGCCCTGTCAAAGCTGCCGTTTTATGCGCAGTTTGCGGTTTTTACAGTGCTCTTGATCTGCATCGGATTACTCAGCCCAATGGCTGTGGCAAGGGGGTTCATCTATGCGCAATTTTAAAAAAATAATTCGTGTGATTGTATGTGTGATACTGACCTTTGCTATTCTGTTTGGGTTGGATTACGTGTTATATCCATGCACATTTATACGAAATGATATCCATATGGTTACAAGTGAACAGCGGGATGTGATCATCATGGGAACCTCGAACGGCAAGATGGGGCTGGACCCGGACAGCATGCTGGAGGAAACCGGACTGACCGGGCACAACCTCTGTGTGGGTGGTGAGTACCCGATTGACTGCTATTATATGATGAAACTGATTCTGGAGAAGCAGAACCCGAAGGTGCTGGTCTTTGAATTAGATCCGGGTTATATCACGACCAAAAAGGAAGAGGGAAACAATTACCTGCTGTTTTATCATGAGTTCCCGGTTTCGTATGCAAAATTATCTTACTTTATGGCAGCAATGCCGGAATGTGATTTCCGTACAGCGCTGTTCCCATCGTATGAATATTCCCTGCAATACGAGCTATCGCATATGAGTGACACTGTTCGCAGAAAATCAACCGGTGATTACGGCGCATCATACTTCAAGGGAACTGCGCAGGAATATCATGAAAATGGATTTATCGAGAAATATCCGGTGGACGTGTCGAAATTCCCGGCATATACGCCAGAACAGTTCTCAGAGGAAGCGGTCTATCAGGGAAATATGGAATACATGGACAAGTTGATTGCACTCTGCAAGGAACATGATGTGACATTTGTTGCGACGACGATGCCGATTCCAGCGACGACCTTGTCGGAGAACTGGGACAGTTTTGAAAAGGCGGATCAATATTTCAGTGATTATTTTGAGGCGCAGGGCGTGCCATATTACAACTTCAACATGAAATATTATTCTGCATATTCTCATGATGCAACAAACTATGTTGATTATGACGGACATATGAATGGCGATAGTGCCAGAGCATTCTCGAAGCTGTTTGGAGAGATGGTTATACAGAAAGAATGGAAATAAAAGAATGGAGGATACAGGACAATGGAAAAGTTAATTGAGATTTTAGAGGAGTTAGTACCAGGAGAAGAATTTGAGGGCAGAAGCAATCTGGTAACAGATGGTGTGTTGGATTCGTTTGCAATCTTAAGTCTGATTTCAGAGATCTCTTATGAGATGGGCGTGGATATCCCGGTCAGTGATGTCGTACCGGAGAATTTTGATTCCGTTGACGCGATCATGGCAGTAATCGAGAAGCACAGAAAGTAGTGAAAGAAAAGCAAAAGGAGAAAACAATGATACAGTGTGTATTGGAATATCTGGAGCGGAATGCGAAGTTTCATCCGGAAAAGGAAGCGTTTGAAGATGGCGAAAAGGTTTATACTTATGCACAGATCCGCCGACTTGCCAGAAAAGTAGGCTATATGCTGGCAGAAGAAATGCAGTCCATGCGAGACCCGATCGCTGTTTTTATGGATAAAAATATTGACAGTATTGCATGCTTTTTTGGAACACTTTACAGCGGTAATTTTTACTGCCCACTCGACAGTCAGATGCCGGTAGAACGAATCTCTACGATCATGGGGGTGTTGCAGCCGAAGGTTGTGCTTACCGATCTGGCACATAAGGAACAGGCGGAAAGCTTTGCAACAGGTGCGAAGGTTGTCGTGCTCGAAGATGCGCAGAAGGTAAGCGATGCACAGGCAGATTCCGTCTGTGCGTGGGAAACACTTACGATCATGGACCCGCTGTATGTGCTTTTCACAAGCGGTTCCACTGGCGTGCCGAAGGGCGTGCTGGTTGGACAGCAGGTAATTGTGAATTATCTGGACTGGCTTGACAAAGAATTTTGTTATGATTCGGATGATGTATTCGGCAATCAGGCACCGCTTTATTTCGATGTATCGATGCATGATGTCTATGGTGCGCTTTATTTCTGTGCGAAGATGGTAATCATCCCACAGAAGCTGTTTGCGTTCCCGGTCAAATTGATCGAGTATATGAATGAGAAAAGGATTTCCACATTCCTCTGGGTGCCTTCTGCAATGGGAATCGTTGCGACACTCAAGACATTTGATGCGGTAAAACCAGAATATCTGAAGCACGCCATGTTTGCAGGTGAGGTGCTTCCACGCAAACAGCTTGATTACTGGGCGGAGAATCTGCCGGATGTCGTATATGCGAACCTGTACGGACCGACAGAGACGTTTGTCTGTACCGGATATGTGCGCACAGGCAAGGAGTCGGAGGGACAGCCGCTTCCGATCGGCAAGGCGCTTATGAATACGCAGGCACTGGTACTCGATGAGAATGGAAAGGAAGTTGCGAAGGGCGAGACGGGCGAGCTTTGCATGCGTGGCTGCTGCGTAGCGCTTGGATATTATCACAATCCGGAGAAGACGGCAGCGTCCTTTACCCAGAATCCGACACATGACCGCTACCCGGATCGTATCTATCATACCGGCGACTTAGTATATTATGATGAAAATGATGATCTGATCTATGTGTCACGGAAAGATTTCCAGATCAAGCATATGGGTTACCGGATTGAGCTTGGCGAGATCGAGACGGCGGCGTACCAGATCGAGGAGGTGCGCGACTGTGCCTGTACCTACAATATGGAACGAAAGAAGATCATCCTGTATTATGATGGTGTGCAGATGGATAAGAAGGTAATGCTTGCAAAGCTTTCTGAGCGGATTCCGCAATATATGCTTCCAAACCGGATGGTTTATCTGGAGCAGATGCCACATAATGCGAATGGAAAGATCGACCGTAAGGCATTGAATGAAATGTAAGAGAAAAGCAATTACCGGTTGGGGCAGAATGTGCCCTGACTGGTAATTGCTTTTTTGCCTGTTTATAAAAGGCGAAGGCAGATAAACTTCTTGCGTTACCTACCATTTAATGTTATATTACAAGTTGTGGTATTAGAATGAGTTACGCTCAGGGAGGTAAGAAATGAGCTTATTTGAAAAAGTGTTTGGAACACATAGCGATAAAGAGCTAAAGAAAATATATCCAATTGTAGATAAGATCGAAGCGCTGGATTCAACCATGCAGGCGTTAAGTGATGAAGAGCTGAAGGCAAAGACACCAGAGTTCAAGGAACGTCTTGAAAAGGGCGAGACACTGGATGATCTGCTTCCAGAAGCATTTGCCGTTGTCCGTGAGGCAGCAGACCGTGTTCTTCATATGAAACATTACCGCGTGCAGCTGATCGGTGGTATCCTGCTGCATCAGGGACGTATCCCGGAGATGCGTACTGGTGAAGGTAAGACATTGGTTTCTACGCTTCCTGCATATTTGAATGCACTCGAAGGAAAGGGTGTTCATATCGTAACGGTCAACGACTATCTGGCAAAGCGTGATGCTGAGTGGATGGGACAGGTACACGAATTCCTCGGACTGACGGTAGGTGTGATCTTAAACAGTGATAAAAACGATGCAAGACGTGCCGCTTATAACTGCGACATTACATATGTTACAAATAACGAGCTTGGTTTCGATTACCTGCGTGACAACATGGTAATCTACAAGGAACAGCTCGTACAGCGTGATCTGCATTATGCGATCGTCGATGAGGTCGATTCCGTATTGATTGATGAGGCACGTACCCCATTGATTATTTCCGGTCAGAGTGGAAAGTCTACCGACTTGTACAAGATGTGCGATTATCTCGCACGCCGTATGAAGCGTGGTACTGCTTCGATGGAAATCAGTAAGCTCGATGCCATCATGGGTACAGAGATCGAAGAAGATGGAGATTACTTAGTTGATGAGAAGGACAAGCAGGTTGTACTGACTGCACAGGGTGTCAAGGAAGTTGAGCAGTTCTTCCATATCGACAACTTCTCAGATGCAGATAATATTGATATCCAGCACAACATGATCATGGCATTGCGTGCACATGCGCTCATGTTCCGTGATAAAGATTACGTTGTTAAGGATGACGAGGTTTTGATCGTCGATGAGTTTACCGGACGTATCATGCCGGGACGTCGCTTCTCAGACGGTCTGCATCAGGCGATTGAGGCAAAGGAAAACGTAAAGGTAAAACGAGAGAGCCGTACACTGGCAACGATTACCTTCCAGAACTTCTTCAACAAATATAAGAAGAAGGCAGGTATGACAGGTACTGCTTTGACAGAGGAAGAAGAGTTCCGTGAGATCTACGGCATGGACGTTGTCGTTGTTCCGACAAATCTGCCGGTACAGCGTATTGATCATCACGATTCTATATTTAAGACAAAGAAAGAAAAACTGAATGCAATCGTACAGGCGGTTGTGGAAGCACATGACAAGGGACAGCCGGTACTGGTTGGTACAATCACGATTGATGCATCCGAGGAACTGAGCCGCATGCTCACAAAGCGTGGCATCCAGCACAAGGTATTGAATGCGAAGTTCCATGAGTTAGAGGCTGAGATCGTTGCCGATGCCGGACAGCGTGGTGCAGTTACGATCGCAACCAACATGGCTGGTCGTGGTACCGATATCAAGCTTGGTGAGGGCGTGGCAGAACTCGGTGGTCTGAAGATCATCGGTACAGAGCGTCATGAGTCCCGTCGAATTGATAACCAGCTGCGTGGTCGTGCCGGACGTCAGGGTGATCCGGGTGAATCCAAGTTCTATCTGTCTCTGGACGACGATCTGATGCGTCTGTTCGGTTCCGAGAAGGTAAAGGCAGTTTACGATGCATTGAAGATTCCAGAGGGCGAGGAGATCCAGCATAAAACAATCTCCAAGTTCGTAGAGAAAGCACAGATGAAGATCGAGAGCAACAACTTCGCAATCCGTAAGAATCTGATGGAATACGATCAGGTCAACAATGACCAGCGTGAAGTTATCTACGCAGAGCGTCGCCGTGTACTGGATGGCGAGAATATGCGTGATGTTATCTTCAAGTTTATTCAGGATACGGTTGAGAGTTATATTGATAAGACGTGTTCCGCTGATCTTGCTCCAAGTGAGTGGCAGATTGGCGAGCTGAACCAGCTTTTGATTCCGATTATTCCGATGGAGCCAATCGAGCTGACAGAGGAAGAAAAGAAGTCCGGCAAGCTGGATAAGTTTAAGCAGAGAATCAAGGAAGAAGCGGCTAAGGTATACGAAGCGAAGGAAGCGGAGTTTCCAGAGCCAGAGCATTTCCGTGAGATCGAGCGTGTCGTACTGCTGAAAGTCATCGATAAGAAATGGATGGCGCATTTGGACGACATGACACAGCTTCGTCAGGGTATTACCCTGCAGGCATACGGCAGCAAGGACCCGGTTGTTGAGTACAAGTTTGCCGGTTTCGATATGTTCAATGAGATGACAGCATCCATCCGTGAGGATACCGTTCGTATGCTGCTCCATGTGAAGATCGAGCAGAAGGTAGAACGTGAAGAGGTTGCGAAGGTAACCGGAACAAACAAGGACGATTCGGTAAAGAAGGGACCAGTTCGCCGTGAGAGTGCGAAGATTGGTCGTAACGATCCATGTCCTTGCGGCAGCGGCAAGAAATACAAGATGTGCTGCGGCAGAAACCTGTAAGGTGCGTCTAAAACACACGTAATTGTGTTTGCAAGATACAGAATAGAAATATTTAAGGATAGTTGTAGATGGAGTTGGATGCCATATATAATTGTTAAGCAGACCATTGGAGCATGTCGGTACTTAATGAGGTGCGTCAGTAATTTATTACTGACAGCATCGAATTTAGTACCGCTACATGCGGAAGTGAGCGAGAGCGCGTCTGCGTAGAATTATATATGGTGTCCAACTCCGAGAAGAAGTTTATTGGTTAATTACGGAAGGTGGTGACGGAAGTGATAGAGTTAGATCAGTTTCGCTTTACTCTGAATGAATATAAAACTCCACTTGCGGAAGTGAGGGATTCACTTTGACATCGCTGGCAAACAGTTACGCATTAGACAGTTAGAGCCGATGCTGGAACAGCCGGGGTTCTGGGATGATGTAGAACATAGTCAGCAGGTAATGAAGGAATTAAAGAATCTGAAAGATACGATCGAGGAATTTGAAACGCTTTCGAACCAGTATGAAGATATTGGGACTTTGATTGAGATGGCAGAAGAAGAAAATGATGCGAGCCTTGTCGAAGAGATTGGAAATGAGCTTGCGTCGTTTGAAGAGAAATTCGAAGAGTTCCGTATTGATACGTTACTTTCAGAGGAATATGATGCCAACAACGCGATCGTGACGATTCACGCGGGTGTTGGTGGCACGGAAGCGTGCGATTGGGCACAGATGTTATATCGTATGTATACGCGGTTTGCGGAGAAGAAAGGTTTCTCGGTAGAAGTTCTCGACTATCTGGATGGTGAGGAAGCGGGTATCAAATCCGTAACATTTCAGGTAAATGGGTTGCATGCGTATGGATATCTGAAATCCGAGAAAGGTGTGCACCGTCTGGTTCGTATTTCGCCATTTAATGCGGCAGGCAAGCGGCAGACCAGCTTTGCGGCGGTCGATGTGATGCCGGAACTGGATGATAGCATCCATGTAGAGATCAATCCAGAAGATCTGCGAATCGATACGTATCGTTCAAGCGGTGCCGGTGGACAGCATATCAACAAGACAAGTTCTGCAATCCGTATCACGCATATCCCGACTGGAATTGTGGTACAATGTCAGAATGAGCGATCCCAGCACAGCAACAAGGATACCGCGATGAAGATGCTGACAGCGAAGCTCTTTATGATGAAAGAAGAAGAAAACAAAGCCAAGCTCGCGGGCATTCGTGGAGAAGTGACTGACAATGGCTGGGGAAGTCAGATTCGGAATTATGTTCTACAGCCGTACACGATGGTGAAGGATGCGCGAACCGGCTTTGAGTGCAGCAACGCACAGGCGGTATTAGATGGCGGCATTGATGGATTTATCAGTGCGTATTTGAAATGGATTAACACGAAGGAAGAGACGGAATAATCCGTCCTACGAAATAAGGAGGAATGTGCATGGCAGTGACGAAGTACATTGTGTTTCGCTTAAATGATCAGAAATACAGCATGAAGCTGACGAAGATCAATGGCATAGAGTATGTGTATCATGTGGTACCCGTGCCGATGGGACCTGCATGCATCAAGGGAATTATTCATCTGAGGAATGAAGTGATTCCGGTGTTCAGTCTGAAACGACTGTTTGGAATGCCGGAGGAGGCAGCAGAGACGCAGCTTTTGATCACAGAGACACACGGTATGAAGCTTGCGATTGAGGTGGACACCGTGCTCGGAATTGTAAATGTAGAGGAAGAGGACATTAAACAGATTCCGATGGTTGTACATACAGAGGAGACCGGATATTTAGAGGATGTTGTAAAACTGACGCTGCCGGAATCCAATCAGGAGGAAATCGTGATCAGTATCGCGGTTGACACATTGATGTCCGATCACGAATTCGGACAGATTGAAGACGCATTAGAAAAGGAGATGAGCGGAAAATGATTAACATTGCAGTGCTTGGCTACGGTACGGTAGGTTCCGGAGTCGTGGAGGTAATCAACAAGAATCACGCAAGTATTAATAAGCGTGCCGGACAGGAGGTAAATATCAAGTACGTTCTTGACTTGAGAGATTTCCCTGGAGATCCGGTCGAGAAGGTGCTTGTACATGATTACAGCGTGATTGTAAACGATCCGGAAGTGAAGATTATCGTAGAAGTAATGGGAGGCATTAAGCCGGCGTATGATTTCACGAAGCAGGCATTAGAGGCAGGTAAGAGTGTTTGTACCTCCAACAAAGAGTTGGTTGCAGCACACGGTGCAGAGCTTCTGGCAATCGCAAAGGCAAACAATGTAAACTTCCTGTTTGAGGCAAGCGTTGGCGGTGGTATTCCAATCATTCGTCCGTTGAACCAGTCTCTGACTGCAGATGAGATCACAGAGATTACTGGTATTTTAAATGGTACAACAAACTATATTCTGTCGAAGATGACAGACGAGGGCAAGTCTTTCGAGGAAGTGCTGAAGCGTGCACAGGAGAAGGGCTATGCAGAACGTAATCCGGAAGCTGACGTGGAAGGCTATGACGCCTGCCGTAAGATTGCAATTCTGACATCCCTTGCATTAGGCAAGCAGGTAGACTATCGGGATATCTATACAGAAGGAATTACGAAGATCACAAAGACTGATATCGAATATGCGAAGGCTTTGCATGCAAGCATCAAGCTGCTTGGTACAAGCAAGTGGGAAGATGATGGCAAGATCTATTCGATGGTAGCGCCGTTCATGATCGACAGCGATCATCCGCTCGGACATGTCAATGGCGTATTCAATGGTATTTTCGTGAACGGAAATATGCTTGGCGATACAATGTTCTATGGCAAGGGCGCCGGTAAGCTTCCAACTGCAAGTGCAGTTGTAGCCGATGTCGTTGATGCCGTGAAGCATCAGGGTACAAATATCATGACAATCTGGGAGCAGGATAAGGTGGAACTTGGCGACAGAGCAAACTTCGCATGCCGGTTCTTCGTCCGCGTGGCAGACACAACATCCAAGGAGACGATCGAGAAGGTCTTCGGTGAGGTTGAGTATGTGACACTTGCAGATGTGAGCGGGGAATATGCATTCCTGACAGACAAACTGACCGAGGGTGCATTTGAGGAGAAGAGCAAGCAGGTTGATATGATCATGCGCATCCGCACTGCATTATAATAAAGTGACAAACAAAAATAAATGTGATAAAATACAGTTGCATTGCCATGCGGTGATGCAGCTGTTTTTCAATTTACGTCATCATGCAGAGTACAAATCCGCGTGTAGAGGTGTGCATTTTATTTCCCGGGAGATGAGGTGGCAGTTTATGAAACGTAGTGATTATATAACATGGGATCAGTATTTTATGGGGATTGCGATTATGTCTGCGAACCGCAGCAAAGATCCGAATACACAGGTAGGTGCCTGCATCGTGGATCAGGATAATCGAATCTTAACCGTAGGCTATAATGGTATGCCGTCCGGTTGCAACGACGATGAGATGCCGTGGGACCGGGAAGGCGAAGGAATGGCGAGCAAATATTTCTTTGTCTGCCATGCGGAGTTAAATGCGATTTTGAATTACCGTGGTGGCGGTACGTTGCGCGGTTCCCGCTGCTATGTAACCTTGTTCCCGTGCAATGAATGCGCGAAGGCAATCATCCAGTCGGGAATCAAAGAAGTGATTTATATGTGTGACAAATATGCCGATTCAGAAAGCACGATGGCATCGAAGAAGATGTTCGAGATGGCAGGTGTCAAATACACCGAATACGAGAACCAGCACAAGAAGATTGAATTTGAATTATAAGGATCCGACCGGAGGAAACTATGACAGAAGCAAAGACAAAAAGTGTAAATATGACATTTCCGGCATTGTTCAGTTATGTAATGAATACAAACTATCGAAGCATGAGCGGAATTTTAGGACTGGTGCTGAGTTTTGGCGCGATCGTGATGCTTGTGATCGGCTGGAACACGACATCGGGCAGACAGAAAGCGATTTTCATTATCGTGGCTTTGATGTTTACCGTGATCAATCCGCTCTCGCTTGCGTTCAAGACATTCAAGCAGTTGAAGACAAGCCCTTCGTATAAGCAGCCGCTCGTCTATACGTTTGGCGATAATGGAATCGGCGTGTCGCAGGGCGAAGAACATATGGATCTGGAATGGAAAGGCGTGTATCGCCTGCTTATGACGAAATATATGCTTGCCGTCTATACGAACCGGATGCATGCATTTGTGATTCCGCTCGACCAGTTAGGTGACGATAAGGGTAAGATTCTGGCATCGGTTGTGAATTTTACAGCCGGATACAAGCCGAGAGTCAGCAGAAGTTTGAAGAGGTATCAAAGTGGAAAAGGTATTTAAAAAGGAAAGTTTCAGTGCAGAGGACACCTTTGCAATCGGCAAAGCGCTTGCAGAACAGGCGAAACCGGGTGAGGTATATTGCCTGTATGGCGATCTCGGCTGTGGCAAGACGGTATTCTCGCAGGGCTTTGGTGCAGGGCTTGGCGTGAAGGAGCCAATCAGCAGCCCGACATTTACGATATTGAAGGAATATGACGAAGGCCGCATGCCGTTTTATCATTTCGATGTCTACCGGATCGGCAGTGACGATGAGATGGATGAGATCGGTTACTACGAAGCGATCGACGGCAATGGCGTCTGCCTGATCGAGTGGGCGGAACTGATCTATGATATATTGCCACCACAGTATAAGAAGGTGACGATAAAAAAAGACGTCGAAAAAGGGTTCGACTATCGAACGATTACAGTTGAGGAGATAACAAGATGAGAATCTTAGGTGTTGACAGCTCCGGCATGGTGGCAAGTGTGGCACTTGTCGAGGATGACCTGCTGGTAGCGGAATATTCAGTAAATTATAAGAAGACACATTCGCAGACACTGCTTCCGATGTTGGATGAGATCGTGAAGATGACAGAGTTAGATTTGAATACGATTGATGCGATTGCAGTTGCAGCGGGACCGGGTTCTTTCACAGGACTCCGGATCGGTGCGGCGACGGTGAAGGGACTAGGGCTTGCACTTGAGAAGCCGGTTATCCCGGTGCCAACCTGTCACGGGCTTGCGTATAATCTGTGGGGCAGCGATAAGCTGATCTGCCCGATCATGGATGCGAGAAGAAGTCAGGTTTATACAGGTATTTATGAATTTGCGAAGGATGGTATGCAGGTGTTTCTGGATCAGTCGGCAATGGACATTCGGGCGCTCGCGGAGAAGTTAAATGCGATGGGACGCGAAGTGATCTTCCTTGGAGATGGCTGTCCGGTTTACGCGTCTGTACTTGCAGAATGCATGCAGGTACCATATGCATTCGCACCGGCACACCTGAACCGTCAGCGTGCGTCAGCGGTTGCAAGTCTTGGCGCAGAGTATTTCAAGCAGGGAAAACAGGAACCTGCAGATGATCTGACTCCGATTTATCTGCGCAAATCGCAGGCAGAGCGGGAACGCGAGGAAAAGCTTGCGGCAGAAGGACAGGCGTAGAAGTTGAAGATTGTTTATTATAACTGTGAAATTGCAGAACAAGCAGTCGGTGAGAATCAGAACTCGTGTGTGCTGGCGGCGGGAACGTCGAATGCATATGCACAGCGCGTAGCGCAGATGGAACAAGACTCATTTGACGATGCATGGACAGAAGCGATGGTGGCAGATTCCCTTGCGCAAAGCTACAATCATTTATGGCTTGCAGAGGATGACGCAGGTACACCTTGTGGGTATCTGCTTGCAAATGTACTTGGTGACGAGACGGAATTGCTGCGTATTGCGGTCAACCCGGAATGCCGGAAAGATGGGATTGGACAGCTACTGATGGATGCTTATCTTGCATTTGCACGGATAGATGCTGTGCGCGGTTTGCTGGAAGTACGGCATGGAAACGGTGCGGCAAAGTATTTGTATGAGAAAAATGGATATCATCTGCTTGCCTGCCGGAAGAATTATTATAAGCATCCAGACGAGGATGCAGATATCTATGAGATAGCATTTACAGAAAACGGAGAATAGAATGTTAGAGTTATGTTTGCTTGGAACGGGCGGTATGCTGCCGCTTCCGTACAGAGCGTTGACCTCGCTGATGGTGCGGTACAACGGAAGCAGTATCCTGATCGATTGCGGCGAGGGTACACAAAATCAAATACGTTTGCAGGGCTGGAGCTTCAAGCCGATCGATGTGATCTGCATCACACATTTCCATGCGGATCATATCAGTGGACTTCCGGGCATGCTTCTGACGATGGGAAATGCCGAGCGGACAGAGCCTTTGACAATGATCGGACCGAGGGGACTGGAGCACGTGGTCAATTCACTTCGGATCATTGCACCGGAGCTTCCGTTTGAAATCAAATTCATTGAGCTGGAGCAGCCGGAGGAAGTCATTGAGATCTGCGGTTTGCGGATTCGGGCATTCCGTGTGAATCATCGTGTGACCTGTTATGGGTATAATATCGAACTTGATCGCGCCGGCAAATTCGATGCTGCACGTGCTAGGGCGTTAGGACTTCCGGTACAGTATTGGAGTCTGTTGCAAAAAGGCGAGACAGTTGATTATGAAGGAAATGTCTATACAAGTGATATGGTTATGGGAAGCCCACGGAAGGGTTTGAAAGTCACGTATTGTACTGATACCCGCCCGGTAGATGCAATCGCGGAGTGCGCGAAAGATGCGGACTTATTTATCTGTGAGGGCATGTATGGCGAGGAGGAGAAGCTTTCAAAGGCAAAGGATCATAAGCACATGATGATGCGGGAAGCTGCGGAGCTTGCGAAGGAAGCACAGGTACATGAAATGTGGCTGACACATTACAGTCCGGCGACGAATCGTCCGAAGGAATTCGAGGCGATGGTACAGTCGATATTTCCACAGGGATATATCGCGAAGGATCGCACAGAAAAGGTTTTGAATTTTGAAGAGGATTGATGCTGTATGGCAAAAAATAAGAAAAAAGAAGTGACAATCAAAGGCATTATCATAGCGGTGTTACTTGTCGTGCTGGTGCTGTGGTACTTCAATCATCTGAGCAACCGTTCTTCGATTCAGCGAAGCACGTCGCAAAAGACCGAAGTGGAAGCACTGATGGAGTATGATATGGCGGCGGAATATCCGAAGACGCCGCGGGATGTGGCGAAGCTGCATAACCGCTATTTTAAGGCGTTTTATGGACAGAAACTGGCAGATGATGAACTGGATGCCATGAATAAAAAGGTGCGGCAGTTATATTGTACGGACCTGCTCGTGGCGAATCCGGAGAGTGACAGTCTGGCGAATCTGCAGAAGGACATCGAGGCAGTAAAGGAACAGGGATATACATACAAGATGTGTGAACTTCCAGAAGCAAGTCAGGTGCAGTATTTCACAAAAGATGGAAAAGATATGGCGTCGCTGGAAGTGTGTATTACGATCAACACGGGCGACAATCTAGGTTATTTTTACCGTCAGTATGCGATGGTAAAGGAAAATGACCAGTGGAAGATCTATGGCTGGACAGAATCCCAGTTACCGAGCGGTTCTGCGACGACGCAGGCGGCAGAGTAAGAAACGAAAGTGGTATGCGTGAGATAACTGCATAACCAGATAGAATAAGAAAGGTTGCATGAAAGCGATGCAACAAGAAAAAGAGGAAACATTATGAGTACAACGATACTTTCAATTGAATCATCCTGCGATGAGACGGCAGCAGCGATTGTTGTCGATGGAAGAGAAGTAAAATCAAATATTATCTATTCACAGATTGAACTTCACAAGCTGTATGGCGGCGTAGTGCCGGAGATTGCATCGCGGAAGCATGTGGAGAAAGTCAATCAGGTGATTCGTGCGGCAATTGAGGAAGCACATGTGACATGGGACGATATCGATGCCGTGGCAGTGACTTATGGACCAGGACTGGTAGGTGCACTTCTGGTTGGTGTGAGTGCGGCAAAGGCGGTTGCTTATGCAAAGAAGAAACCGCTGATTGGTGTGCATCATATCGAGGGACACATTGCGGCGAATTATATTGAGCATCCGGATCTGGAACCTCCATTTATGTGCATGGTAGCTTCCGGTGGACATTCCCATCTGGTCTATGTGAAGGACTATACGACGTTTGAGATTGTAGGACGGACAAGAGATGATGCAGCGGGCGAGGCATTTGACAAGGTCGCACGTGCAATCGGACTTGGATATCCGGGCGGACCGAAGATTGACAAGCTTGCCAAAGAGGGCAATAAAGAGGCAATTCATTTCCCGCGTGCATTTATGGAAGATGCACCGTATGATTTTTCTTTCAGTGGCTTGAAATCCGCAGTGCTGAATTACCTGAACGGCTGTGAGATGAAACATCAGGAGATCAACCGGGCAGATGTGGCTGCTTCGTTTCAACAAGCGGTTGTGGATGTGCTGACCGACAATTCGGTGCGCGCGGCAAAAGCATATGGCTGTAAGAAGCTGGCGTTAGCCGGAGGCGTGGCATCGAACAGCTCCCTTCGGGAGAATATGCAGCGTGTGGCATCTGAACAGGGCTTGCAGTTTTACTATCCATCGCCAATCTTTTGTACAGATAATGCAGCGATGATCGGTGTGGCGGGCTATCATAATTATATGGCGGGCATCCGGGATGGACTGGATCTGAATGCAATACCGAACTTAAAGATTGGGGAACGCAGATAATGGTAACAGCAATCGTACTTGCGGCAGGCGTTGGCAGCCGTATGAAAAGTGAAAAGGCAAAGCAATTTCTGGAAGTCGCAGGGCATGAAGTGCTGTATTATTCGTTGCGGGCTTTTGATGAGCATCCCGAAGTAGATTCGATAGTGCTTGTGACAAAGGAAGAATTTGTAGAACATTGCCAGAAAGAACTGGTGGAACGGTATCAGTTTGCAAAGGTTCGGGATATCTGTATCGGTGGAAAAGAACGCTATGATTCCGTTTATCAGGGATTATCTGCGATTGGAGCAGAGGAAGAAAACGATATTGTGCTGATCCATGATGGTGCGCGTCCGTTCGTGACAGCAGAAATGATATCAGCTTCAATTGCGTGTGCAAGAGAATGCGGAGCCTGTACGGTCGGCGTTCCTGCAAAGGATACGATCAAGATTGTGGATACAGATCATTATGGGGTAGAGACGCCGGAACGAAAATTTGTATACCAGATTCAGACACCGCAGACATTTCAGGTACCATTGCTTCGTCGGGCTTATGAGACAATGTACGAGGCAAAAAGAAATGGAGACACCCACAATATAACGGATGATACGATGCTTGTAGAACAATATGCAGGGGTGCGCTGCAAGGTGGTAGAAGGTGCGTATGAAAACATCAAAATCACCACACCGGAGGATCTGGCAATCGCAGAAATCTTTGTCGAAAAAACTTTGAAAAAATTTTAAAAAATCTGTTGACAAGTATAGGACTTTTTGATAAGATAACAAAGTCGCTGATACAAACAGCGATTTTTAATTGAAAAAAATTAAAATATGGAGAGGTATCGAAGTGGTCATAACGAGGCGGTCTTGAAAACCGTTTGTCCGC
>ERZ1034980.38-NODE-38-length-139980-cov-314.382355_pt1 | contig 139980 bp, 134 predicted proteins | sample MGYA00520622_ERZ1034980 | MGnify/ENA primary metagenome ERZ1034980 (study PRJEB33766, sample SAMN09781791) | gut metagenome | biome: gut microbiome | host: Homo sapiens | place: Madagascar | study: EMG produced TPA metagenomics assembly of the PRJNA485056 data... | reverse complement strand
AAAAAAAAATGGGGCAATAATCAGATTTTTTTCTGACTATTGTCCCACTCTCTTTTTTTATCTACTTTAAAAAAATTCGGTCCAGTTAGTAAAGTTTATTCGTGTAAGCTGTTTAGAATAAAAATATCATTGTTATTGTGAAGTTTTACTCAAAATCCTCTTGACTTAGAGTTGACTCCAAGTAGTACAATATCTTTTGTGGTAACAATTACTAAGGCCGAAATGAGTTATTCTTTTCGGACATGTTATTGCAAAAGGAGAGAGAATAGTGAGTATAAAGACAAACATCTTAGACCAAATCAATGGTCCAACAGAGGTAAAAAAACTAACGATAGACGAAATGTCTGAATTAGCTACAGAAATGAGAGAAAAGATTTTACAAAAAAATAGTGCAATCGGAGGACATGTCGGCCCAAATTTGGGTGTCGTGGAATTAACAATTGCTTTCCACCATGTGTTTGACTCGCCCAAGGATAAAATTGTTTGGGACGTTTCCCATCAATCTTATGGACATAAGTTACTAACTGGTCGTAAAAATGGATTTGAGGAGGGAAGTTACCAAGAAATTAGTGGCTATTCCAATCAACATGAAAGTGAACATGATTATTTTACTGTGGGGCATACTTCAACTTCGATCAGTTTAGCGGTCGGTCTTGCAAAAGCCCGTGATTTGAAACAGGAGAAAGGAAATATCATTGCTTTTATCGGGGATGGTTCCTTAAGTGGAGGCTTAGCTTTTGAAGGTTTGAATAATGGTGGAACAATCAATTCTAATTTGATCGTTTTGGTTAATGACAATGAAATGTCCATTGATGAGAATCAGGGAAGTTTATATCGTCATTTAGCAGAGCTTCGTGAAAGCAATGGGACAAGTAATGATAATTTATTTAAAGCGATGGGGTATGATTATCGCTACGTTGCGGATGGTAATGATTTAGAAACAGTAATTGAGGTTTTCAGAGAAATTAAAGACATTGACCATCCAATCGTTTTACATGTTCACACCGAAAAAGGTCATGGCTATGAGCCAGCCGTCGAAAACAAAATGAAATATCATTGGCATGTACCGTTTGATTTAGAAACAGGCGAAGCGAAAAATGCTCCTACTAGTGAAAGTTTTAATCAAATAATTATGAACTATCTTGATGAAAAAACGAAAACAAGTGCAACGCCTATCGTGGCTGTGAATGCTGCGATTCCAGGAATGTTTGGCTTAAAGGAATTTCAAAAAAAACATCCAGAACACTACTTTGATGTGGGGATTGCAGAACAACATTCGATCACATTTGCTTCTGCTTTAGCATCTCAAGGGATTCGACCTGTGGTATTCCATTCAAGTGTGTTTTTACAACGAGCATATGATCAATTATCTCATGATTTAGCGATCAACGAAAATCCAGTAGTCATTCTAATTGGAGGAGCAAGCATTTCAGGAAGTGATCGTACCCACCAAGGGACTTTTGATATTCCTTATCTTTCAAGTATTCCTAATATTAAATATTTAGCGCCAGCTACGAAGGAAGACTTACTTTCGATGTTGGATTGGAGTTTATCACAAACCGATACACCGGTTGCTATTAGAATCCCTGCTCATGGTGTGACATCTGGTGAAGCAATCGCAAAAGACTACGCTATTCCAAGTTACCAACGCTTGGTTGCTGGAGATAAAGTTGCAATCTTAGCACTAGGTGGCTTCCTTGAATTAGGTAAACAAGCTTTAGAAGAATTTGCGAATCAGGGGATTTCAGGCACTTTGATTAACCCTGGAACGATCACCGAACTTGATCATGAAACTTTAGAAGAATTAAAAGAAAATCACCAATTGATTATCACTTTAGAAGATGGTAGTCTTTCGGGCGGATTTGGTGAAAAAATCAGTCGTTATTATGGAGATTCAGCAATCCAAGTTCTAAACTTTGGTTCTCAAAAAGAGTTTACTGATAGTGTACCTGTTCAAACATTGTATGAACGTTATCATTTGACACCAAAACAAATCGTAGCAGATAGTCTTAGCAGTTTAAATCAATAGAAAAAACAGAGTAAATTCGTGATATCAAACGAATTTACTCTGTTTTTTTAAGAAATCCGACTTAAATAAACTATATTTATATTATGTAAACAAAGCTAGGGATAAACCGAACGATTAATGAAATAAACATTGCTTTTATCGATAAGAATCCCATAGAATAGAAAAGTAAAGAAATAATCTATTGTTAAGGAGGTTTTTTATTTGATTGATTTGCAAGAAATATTTACACAAAACCAGATTGCGTTTGAACTTTATCGCCATCGCCCAATTTTTACCAATGAGGATGCGTTAGTTGTAAAAGAGGAACAAGGGTTTAGTGGTACTGAGACGAAGAGCTTGTATCTAAAAGATAAACAAAACAATCGCTATATTTTTTTAACCTTCACGACTAAAAGAAGCGACTTTAAAAAATTAAGCAAACTGATTGGTAAAAGAGTGTCAGTTGTTTCGGCTGAAGAAATGGAAGCGGAAACGGGACAAAAGCCAGGTGCTGTTTCACCATTTGGTTATGAATCATCTGTTCCTATCATTATTGATGAAGAAATATTCGCTCAGGAAAAATTAGTATTTGCACCTGGTAGACCTGATCAAACCATGGTAGTCAAAGTAGCTGATTTAGATAAGATCATTCAAATATTAGAAATAAAAACGTATGTATTACCAGCAGGGGTGTGACCTGTAACCATAATGAAACAGGTTCATCTTAAGTAAAATCTTTTGTTTAACGTAAAGTTTCGTGATAGAAAAAACTACACATGAGTAAAGTGGCAGACGTGACGTTCCATACCAAAAAGCTTAGCTGATCAGAAAGTAAATCGAACATGGTTCAGACAAAAACGATGAGACGATCGTGAAAGTAAAACAAAAAAGCAAATGTCTAAACTATAAACAAAAGTGTCATTTTGTTATAAAACATCGATCATCAGCTTTTTTATTTGGAAATTATTTTGTTCCTGTAATCAAGTTAATTGAGATAATAGTTGATCATATCCTAATTCTCTGGCATAATCTTCGGCAGTTTTCCCTTGGTTATCACGCAATTCTTTATTTGCACCATGAGCCAATAATTCTCGGACGATGTCTTGGTAGATCTTTGAGCCATCTCGCAAAGCCACAGCTTCAATTAACGCAGTATAGCCATAATGATTTTGATGGTCAATATCAACACGACCATCAGTTAGCAAAAGTTTGACGTTGGCTAAATGTCCTTTTTCGGCAGCTGGTATCAATGCATTACCACCAAAACGGTTAACGATCGACTGATCAGGTTCACTATTTTCAAGCATATAAGCAAGAATCTCAGTTTTTCCTTGTGCGCCAGCATATAAGTAAGGGCTGTCTTGAATATGATCTTGTAAGTTGATGTTCGCACCGTGATCAACGAGGATTTTTGCAATATCGATCATATTATGGTGGACAGCAATCAATAATGGGATTCTCCTTTTTCATTTTGTTCATCAATCATCGCAGTTGACTGGTCTAACAACGTTTGAACTAGATTTAAATCCTCGGCACTAACAGCTTGTAACAAGCGACCTGGAGCAATTGACATTGGTGTTTCCTCCTTTGATGGATGGTTGGGATTAGTTGGTAAAGGCACAGAAGCTGTAGAATCCAAAACAATCGAATTCGTGCTAGTATTAGTACCATTTGACTGAGAGGAATGATCGGCACATCCTGCAAATACCAATAACGTAGGGAATAACCATAGGATTGAATAAGGTTTCATGAAAACGCCTCCTCCATATTATTTTAGTTGAAATAGCCATAAACAGCAAAGTAAATACTTGCTAAACAATGCACAGCTCTTTAATAGAGGAAAAAACGTAATTAGCAACACTTCCAATACGGATTCTTGACAAAAAAAGAACAATGATAGATAGTAAAAAATAGTGTCTGACTAAATCTAGACAGGAGAACAGTTTTTGATTCTGTCAAATGAAAGCAGGGGAGTAGATGTTTACACGTTTGTCATCTCAATTAACAGAAAGAGAAAATTATAAATTACTGATTGGTTCAATTATTCCCAGACCAGTAGCTGTTGTTTCAACATTAACTGAGAAAGGGAACTTAAACATTGCGCCATTCAGCTATTTTAATATCGTTAGTTCAAATCCACCCATCGTTTCGTTAGCTGTCCAAAGAAAGAATGAGCAGATGAAAGATACTGCTAAAAATATCTTAATAAGGAAAGCAGCAATTATCCAAGTTTTAGATGAGCAAAATGTGGTGGAGGTCAATAAAACAGCAGCAACTCTTCCGCAAGAAGAAAGTGAACTAACCTTGACTAACTTGACTACGAAAATAAATAGGAATGGTTCAATTCCACCAATCAATGAGGCAAAAATTGTTTTTGAAACGGATTTATATGACCATCTCGAAATTAAAAATGAGCAAGAAGTTACTGCCGATCTTTTCTTATTAAAAATCCATACGTATCAATTAAATGAAGAGGTATATGATCCAGTATCTGGGAAGATCGATCCCAAGAAACTACAACCAGTTAGTCGATTAGCAGGGAATGATTATGCAACCTTAGGGAAAATCTTTACCATCCCTAGGCCAAAGTGAACTACATGACGATAAATATGTTATTTTTAGAGGATGTATAATCCTAAGAATATTATTATAATATTGGCGTAAGAAATAAAATTTAGCTAAAACATTTTTTAGTTATAAAAAACAATAAAGTTTTTTTAGGTAAACCGAATGATTTAAAGTTTTATTTGAAATATACAAGTAAAAAGGCAGATATGAGGATTTCTGGTGCATGGATAAACTGGTATGTAAATGTTAAGATAACTTGATAATTTATTCCGAAAAGTGAAAACGAGAAAATCAAAACAGAAAAATCAATCAAGTCAGCAAAGGATTTTCATATTAAACGACTTCCTAAAAAGGGGAAATATATTAAAGATTGATTAATTTTGTTTTTTTATCAAATAAATGATTGCTAAAATAGTTAAAGAAGCTTACTATTAACTCTGTAAAAAATAAAAATAGTAATAACCTTGTTAGGTGAGGCTCCTATACAAACATATGCTATTGCTCAGAAACGTCGAAAGACGCCAATGAGTCAAACAGGAATTGTCGGATTAAGGCTTTTTCAAATAGCTAAGAGTGTTTCTTTACGTTGTATAGTGCTAAAACTCGGACGATGAGATGATGCTAGGTCAGAATTCTTGTTCGAAAAGGTTTCTGACCTTTTCTTATATTCTATAACTGATTCTATATTTAACTGCTCGTGTTCGCCTAACTTGTGTAAGAGGAGGGGGATATGCGATGTGGAAAAACAGAAAGATCGACTGGTTGATTTTAGGCCCTTATTTGGCTTTGTCAATTGTCGGTCTTTTAGAGATATATAGTGCTAGTTCCTATCGTTTATTGGTAGCAGGAAGTGATCCTAAAAGCTTATTTATTCGGCAATTTTTGTTTATTATCCTTAGTTGGGGCGTAATTGTATTGACCTATTCCATCAGATTACAAGTTCTACTGAAACCAAGAATAATAAAAGCTGGATTGATTGTATCGGGCTTATTATTAGCGATGATGAAACTCGGGATTTTTGCTGTAACAGTTAATGGTGCCCAGCGGTGGGTTTCAATCGCTGGAATCCAGTTTCAACCATCAGAAATCGCAACCATTTTTTTGATTTTATATTTAAGTCGTTTTTTTAGAAATGACCGCAGTGTTCTTGAGAAACTTCATATACCAGTATTGATCGTGGGCGGAATCGCCGTGCTTGTTTTGTTTCAACCTAAAATTGCGGGAGCACTGATGATTTTAGCTATTGCTGGAGCTATCTTTTGGGCTGCAGCTATTCCCATTAAAAAAGGGCTGATAATTATCGGAGCAGCGATTGCTAGCTTGATCTTAGTAGCTGGCTTAGTTTTACTACTTGAAAAGCATCATTTGTTACCTTCATTTTTTGAACACGCTTATGACCGAATCGCAATGGTTCATAATCCTTTTTTAGATGAACATGGTGCAGGATACCAGATGAGTAACTCTTACTATGCACTATACAACGGTGGCCTATTTGGTCGAGGAATGGGGAATAGTATTACTAAAAAAGGTTATCTCCCTGAATCCGAAACAGATTTTATTTTCTCAGTCATTGCTGAGGAGTTTGGGTTGATAGGCGCATTACTTGTTTTGTTTTTGCTTTTCTTATTATGTATGCGAATCTTCCAAAAGAGTACGAAACAAAAGAACCAACAGGCAAATTTGATCTTAATTGGTGTAGGGACATGGATACTCGTTCAGACAAGTATCAATATTGGAAGCATCCTTGGTTTAATTCCAATGACAGGTGTACCATTGCCATTTGTTAGCTACGGAGGAACAAGCTATTTAATCTTGTCTTTTGCTATTGGATTAGCTTTGAATATCTCGTCTCGACAAGTGAAAGAGAAAAATAAGCAGGTTGAGAGGTTACAACTCAAGAAACCTAAACTGTTAAACAAGAACAATTAAGAATCTCTCAATTGGACTATCATAATAAAAAAATGGCTATATTTCAAGTAAGAGGTTCGGTTAGAAAGAGGAATCGAAAATGAAAACATTTCAAAAAGTGATTTTAGGTCTATTGACGGCAGTCGTCATTGTCATCGGCTATTTTTCTTTTGAGTTTGTTCATGGTTATTCTTCAACGAGTCGAGCAGACGATGTACCAAAAGTAGAAGCCAAAAGTGTTCCTAAGATTATCAATGTGGCATTGATTGGCTCTGATGCCCGGTCGAAAGAAGAAAATGGACGTTCAGATTCTTTGATGATTGCTCAGTATAATCAAAAAACTAAAAAAGCAAAATTGGTTTCGATTATGCGTGATTCTTATGTAGATATACCTGGGCATGGTCAAGATAAGATCAACGCAGCTTATTCATATGGAGGGATTGATCTTTTGAACCAAACATTGAAAGAAAATTTCAAATTTGAAACACCTTATTATGCAAGTATCACCTTCCAAGATTTCATTGATTGTGTCAATGAGCTATTCCCTAACGGTGTAGATATCAATGCTGAGAAAGATTTAGACTTGGATGGTGTATACATCAAAAAAGGTGAACAAACGATGGATGGGAATACCTTATTGCAATATGCGCGTTTTAGAGAAGATGCTGAAGGAGATTTTGGACGGATCAGAAGACAACAACAAGTGATCAAAGCAATTTCTAAGCAATTAAAAGATGTGACCTCCATCCTTAAATTACCAAAAGCAATCGGTCAACTCTTGGGAAGTATTAAAACCAATTTACCTGAAAGTGTATTAATTGATTGTGGCATTGATTTCTTAAAAGATGACAAACCAATTGATACGTTATCTGTACCAGTTGAAGGTAGTTGGAATTTTAATGATTACACACCTTCTGGTAGTGTACTAGAACTTGATTTAGAAAAAAATCAATTAGCAATCAATCAGTTTTTAGACCAATAGATTTACATTTTATTTAAAGTGTAAGAAGTTAGAAACAAGCGATTGTCGTTGTGTTCTAGCTTCTTTTCTTATGGTAAAATGGATAGAAGTTAAGATAAGAAAATGTGAGCGGAGGGACAAAATGAAACGAAGTGACAATCATCGTAGGAACAAGACTGGTGTTTATCTAACAAGCGCCCTTGTTTTGGTTCTTGCGGCTGGTGGCGGGTATTTTTACTATCAAAAAACGCATGAAGAGCAAGTGGTTTCAGCAGGAGAAAAAACGATCCAACAGTTTGCGAAACGTTTGAGTACTGGTGATTATAAAAAGGCGATGTCATACACGCAAATTGATTCACAGACTAAGAAGACAATTTCTGAAAAAGAAGCTCTTGAAAAATACCAAAATATTTACGGAGCTGTGGCCATAAAAGGCTTGGAAATCTCTAATTTAAAAGTGACGAAAAAAGATAGTGAAACCTATTCTTTTTCTTATAAAGCTAAAATGAATACAAGCTTAGGAGAATTAAAAGACCTATCATATAAAGGGACTTTGACAAATAAAAATGATCAGATCAAAATCAACTGGCAGCCGAACTTGATTTTTCCTCAAATGGAAGATACAGACAAAGTAAGTCTGACTAGTGAGGAAGCTAAAAGAGGCGATATCCTTGATCGAAATGGAAAGAAATTAGCAACGACGGGCAAATTGAAACAGTTAGGGATCGTTCCTAGAAAGCTGGGAGAAAAAGAAGAGAAAACAGCAAACATCAAATCAATTGCTGCAGCTTTTGATCTTTCAGAAGATGAAATCAATCAAGCTATCTCTCAAAGTTGGGTACAACCGGACTACTTTGTTCCTCTAAAAATCATTGATGGACAAACCCCCGAATTGCCAAGCGGAGCAGCGATCCAAGAAGTTGATGGTCGCACCTATCCGTTAGGCGAAGCAGCAGCGCAATTGATTGGTTATGTTGGTGATATCTCAGCAGAAGATATCAAAAAGAATGCTGAATTAAGTAGTAATGGTAAAATTGGTCGTTCTGGTCTGGAAATGACTTATGACAAAGAACTACGTGGCACCAATGGAGGGAAATTGAGTATTACGGATGCTGATGGGACAGAAAAAGAAGTATTGATTGATCAAGAAGTGAAAAATGGTCAGGATATCAAATTAACTCTTGATGCCGATGCTCAAAAAATCGCATTTGATAGTTTAGGTGGAAAAGCGGGTTCAACAGTAGCGACTTCGCCAAAAACGGGTGAGTTGTTAGTATTAGCGAGCTCTCCAAGTTATGATCCAAACAAAATGACAAATGGAATCTCTCAAGAAGATTATCAAGCCTATACGGAAAATAAAGATCAACCATTTATTAGTCGTTTTGCTACCGGTTACGCTCCCGGATCTACATTTAAAATGATTACTGCCGCAATCGGATTAGATAATCAAACGCTGAATCCAGACGAAGTATTGACGATCAATGGATTGAAATGGCAAAAAGACCAATCATGGGGATCGTATCAAGTTACTCGTGTCAGCGATGTGCCTCAAGTCAATCTGAGAAACGCAATGATTTATTCAGATAATATCTATATGGCTCAAGAAACCTTGAAAATGGGTGAGAAGAAATTCCGCGAAGGATTAAATAAATTCATTTTTGGGGAAGACTTAGATTTGCCGATCAGCATGAATCCCGCACAAATCTCAAATAAGGATAGTTTCAAGTCAGAAATCTTATTAGCAGATACTGGTTATGGGCAGGGAGAACTATTGATCAATCCGATCCAACAAGCAACAATGTATTCTGTTTTTGCTAATAATGGAAATCTCGTTTATCCAAAATTAGAGATGGATAAAGAAACGAAAGTTAAACAAAATGTCATTGCTTCAACAGCTGTACAGACGATTCTGCCAGATTTGAAAGATGTTGTTCAAGATACGAATGGTACCGCTCATTCTTTAGCTACTTTAGGCATACCAATAACAGCAAAAACTGGTACAGCGGAAATCAAAGAAAAACAAGATGAAAAAGGACAAGAAAATAGCTTCCTATTTGCTGTGAATCCTGATACAAATGGTTATCTCATGATCAGCATGTTAGAAGATAAAGCAGAAGGTGATTCTGCAACGAAACGTGCACCTGAGTTGCTCCAATACTTGAATCAAAACTATCAATAGACGAATGAATAAAACTAATCAATGACTGTAGTCACTACTTACATTTGGGCTAGGAAACCTAAATTATTTAGAATACTACAGTCACTCGATTAGTTTTTTTATATAGGGATGCTTTAGAATGATCTTTTTACCTTTGGTTTAACGATAAAAGTAGCTAAACCTAATAAAATGAATCCAATAATGAATGGCATCGTATGATGGAAATTAGCATATAGTTGACCACCGATCATCGGACCGATCACTCTAGCTAATGCTTGGATGCTTTGTGAAGCCCCTTGGATTTTCCCTTGGTCCTCTTTGCTAGCATACGTTGAAATCAAACCATTATAGGAAGGACTAAAAATCGCATCACCTAGCCCGAAAAAGACCATGCCGATGATAAAGCAGGGGATCGAGCCATAAAAAGCGGAAAGGATGATGACAGAATAACCAATCATTTCACTGGTAATACCCATAGTAATGATCTGGTTTTCTCGCCAAAATTTTAATAAAATCGGCATAATCAACAGTTGAGCAAAAATGTCCATAATGCCAATTAACGAGAAAGTAAAACCGATGATAATTGGCGATAGATGGAAAGTATCAATTGAAAATTGAGCAAAAATCGCTTGGAATGAACCGTTGGGTAGCCAAATCAAAAAACCTGTGATCAATAACCATTTGACTGATCGAAAAGTGAAAACCAATTGGAGTTGCTTGAAGGGATTGATTTGCTGAAGAGAAAGATTTCTTGTACGTTCACGTTTAGTCAAACTTTCAGGCATGAAAAAATAACCGTAAACCGCATTACTCAAAGACAAAAAGGAGGCAACGTATAAGGGAATTGCTGGTCCGTACTGTGCCAAGAACCCACCAATCAAAGGACCTGCTGCAGTTCCAATCCCAACCGTCGCGCTAATCCATCCAAAAGATTTTGTTCGACTTTCAATTGGCGTCAAATCAGCAAAATAGGCAAGAATAGCTGAGATTTCGCCGCCGGTCAGCCCCTCAATTATTCTACCAAGAAAAAGTATCCATAAAGCTCCACCAAAGCCAAATAAATAGTACCCAATCGCAGAGCCAAACAAACTACTGATCAAAATAATTTTCCGACCAAACCGATCACTGAGTGCGCCTAACATAGGGGCGGCTAAAAACATGGAAAAAGCATAGATCGCACTGAGTAGTGTCACCGTGGTTGCTTGTTGCTGTGTGTTTTTTGTGTATTGCTCTACCATAAATGGGATGACCGGATTAACGATTGTTAACCCTAATCCAATCAAAAAGACCGAAGTGAAACCAAAAACGAGTGCATGTTTGTTGATTGTTGTATTCATATCAAAACTCCTTAGCTATAAAATGTTTCCTAGGAAACATTTTATATAGTATCCGTTTATTGTTTCCTTGTCAACAATAAACGGAGAGATACTAAGATAGAAGAATGAAATCTAACGAAGAAGAGAGCAAAAAATCAACCGTGATCTTAAGATCACGGTTGATTACACATGCACTTTATTTTTCTAGTTTTGTTCTTTTTAAATTTTCTCTAAAGCGACCGATAAAACGAAAAACAGTATCAAACTCTTCCTTAGTCATTTGTTGAAAAACGACCTCATTTTCTTTAAGAAATTCTTCATGGAGCTTTTGATGCATTTTGTTAATACGCTGACCTTCAGCTGTCAGGAGAAAGTAACGCTCTTTTTTATTTTCAGGTTTCTGATAGCTTTCAAGTAAGCCGTTAGTGATCATTTTTTTAGTTAGCTTACTAATCGCTCCACGAGTCATGTAACTAGCATTTGCTAATTTGGTTACATTTGGATTTGGAATTGATGCTACTTTTTCGATTAAGTCGATCTCATTTAAAGAATAGCCTTCGAGTACTTGTTCTAATTTTGGTTTATTACGCCAAGTGATCTCGTTAGTCAGATCGACCATCTCACTAATCAATTTAAGTCTTGAGTCCATTTTTCACCGTCCTTTTTCTCTAGTATAACGAATGGACATTATCATCACAACATTCATTGATAGATAGTAAGTTAATTGGCGTATACTTTTTTAGTGAAATATTTAAGAATCAGAGGTGAGATCAGAGTACTTAACAAAACAACGATCACTAAAGGAGAGTAGTAGTGATTTTCAATCAAGTTGCTTTGTTGTCCGATCTGTAAAATGATCAGTGCCATTTCACCACGAGAAATCATACCAGATCCTACCATAAGTGCACTGTTGGAAGAAAAACCAGAGAATTTTGCTCCAATATATCCGCCAATAAGTTTAGTCAGAATCGCTACGAGTGTCAAAATCAAAATAAATAGTATCTGTTCACTAAATTTAGAAAAATCTACTTCTAAACCAACACTCACAAAAAAGACGGGGATGAATACTGCATATCCCAAAGCTTCAACATTATTGTAAACTTCATGTTTTACTTTTGTTTGACTCACTGCAATCCCAGCAAAAAATGCCCCAATTACTGAACTTAACCCAATCAGGTCTGCTAAATAAGACATTCCTAGGCAAATGACTAATGACATAATGATAATGGCTGAATTCGCATAGATTTTTTCTGCTAGAGACATTAAAAATGGAGCGATCCATTTCACTAATAAAAAGATAAATAAGAAATAGAATAGTTGTTCCAACAAGAGTAAAGGAAGGGGTAGGTTGCTCGTAGACTTACCTGTTAAAAAAGATAAACTGAAGCTTAGCACTAGAACAACCAGAATATCATCAACAACAGAGGCACCTAGAATCGTTGATCCTTCCTTCGTATTCACAACATTTAATTCTTTTAATACTTCGACAGAGATACTAACAGAAGTCGCAGCTAAAATAATCCCAAAAAAGATTGCTTCATTGTTTGCTACTTGAAACACCTCGCCAGTAAGCCAACCGAAAAAGACAGGGAAGAGGATTCCTAAAAGTGCTACAAACATTCCTGGTTTAAAATATTTTTTCAATAAGGATAAATCACTTTCCAAACCTGCTAAGAACATCAGCAAAATGACACCAATTTCAGAAAAATCATGAACTAAAATATTTGGATGAACCCAGCCAAGTCCTGCTTGTCCTAGTAATACACCAACTAACAATTGCCCAATAACAGCCGGAATCCCAAATCTTCTTGAAATATGCGAACCAATTGTAGTTGCAACAAGGATTAGACACAAGATACCAATAAACTCCATAAGATAGTCAAACCTTTCTTTATTCAATAGTCTCAAATATATAATAACATTAATTATTTTATTTGTGGTAAAAAGAGATTGCATAAGAAATCAGCAATCAGAGACTCGGAAAATGAAAAATTTTAAAGCAAATAAAAAGAGGGAGCAAACAGAAAGTTTATCCCTAGAAACGAAAGATATTTGGAAAAAGCAACTTCTTCCATCTTCTAGGTAAACTAATAGTCATGCAACCTCTTATTTACTTACGAATATCTCTTGTTCACTTTAAAATAGCTAATGATTTCTGAGATACCCATGAAAATTAATAGCCCACCAAATAATTGGAAGAGTATCATAACGCTTTTGAATGGATTGAATAATAAAATCAAACCACCAATCAATAAGAGAATACTATAAGCACTCCAACCTTTCGAACGGGTGTTAAGTCCAACGAATAATTGAAAGAGACTTTTTAGGATAATAACTAAACCTAAGATAACTGGTAAGAGCGAGACGATTGCTGCTGCAAAGACCCACACGATTAGTGCGAGAATAAAAAAGGCAATCCCGCTAATTAAACCAAATCCCCATGCACCCGTTTGTTTTCGGTTTTTATTTGCTTCTAAAAGATTCAAAACTCCTAATAAAACAAAATACGCTGTAATGAGGTAGCCAATAAAATGGAATACAGCTGTCGGATTGATCACAATTGCAAGTCCGGCAATGATGTAAATGGCTGACCTTAGCAATGCGTAACGCTGAAAATTCGTTCGTATCATTTCAAACATAACATAACCTCCTTTTCATCTATTGTAACGGTAAACAGTTATTCTACCAAATAAAAACCTGCTTTTTATTTAGCTTCTTAATATTTTATCCATTTTCTTGCCTTTTGCAAGTTCATCAATTAGCTTATCTAAATAACGTATTTCCTTCATCAGTGGGTCTTTGATCGTTTCCACTCGCACACCACAAATCACCCCAGTTATCAACTGTCTGTTTGGATTCAGTTTGGGTGCTTGTTCAAAGAAGACTTGGAACGTTACTTCATTTTTCAGTTGTTTTTGTAATTCTTCTTCGGTATAACCAGTCAACCAGCGGATGATTTCATCCACTTCTGACCGAGAGTGTCCTTTTTTCTCAGCTTTTTTTACATAGAGAGGGTAGACACTTGAGAAACTCATGGTGAAAATTCGTTGATTCATGATAGCACCTCCTGCGATAAGTTTTCTTTTATTATATTCGTTTGTTCAATAAATGTGTACTTATCGCAATTGTAAAAAAAGAATAAATAAAAGGCTAAGGCAAGTTGATGAATAAACTTGTCTTAACCTTTTGAGATTTGTAGCAAAGTTATTCTTTTCTCATCAAATAGTCAAATGCACCAAGGGCTGCTGTAGCTCCTGATCCCATAGCAATAATGATCTGTTTATAAGCACTATCTGTGCAATCACCAGCAGCGTAAAGTCCTGCTTCACTGGTAGCACCATGGGCATCAGTGATGATTTCTCCTCGATCATTTAACTCAAGTGTTCCAACTAACCAATCCGTATTAGGAACCAAACCGATCAGAATAAACACACCTGAAACAGCTATTGTGTGTTCTTCCTGGGTGGAACGGTCGATATAACTCAACGAATCAACCTTTGTCTGACCACTGATTTCTTTCGTCTGGGCATTTAGAATGACAGTGACATTTGTTAAAGTAGCTAGTTTATCTTGTAATACTTGGTCTGCTTTAAGTGTCGGAAGAAACTCTAAAATATATACATGTTTCGCCAACCCAGCTAAATCAATGGCAGCTTCAATCCCTGAATTTCCGCCACCAATCACTGCGATTTCTTTTCCGGCAAAGAGGGGACCATCGCAATGAGGACAATAGGCAATTCCTTTGTTTTTAAATTCTTTTTCACCAGGAACATTGATGGAACGCCAATGAGCTCCTGTTGCAACAATCGTTGTTTTTGATTTCAGTTGATTGCCGCTTTTTAAATTGATTTCAAAGAGATCTGCTCCTTTGTTTAGTGACACAACTTGTTGATTTGTCATAACAGCAACAGGATAAGACCGTAAATGTTCTTCGACTTGTTTCATCAATCGTGGACCTTCTGTGTAAGGTGTACCGATTAGATTTTCGATGCCTAACGTATCTACGACTTGACCGCCAAGTGTATCAGTTACGAGTCCAGTACGGAGGCCTTTTCTAACTGCGTAAATCGCTGCGCTGCTTGCTGCTGGACCGCCACCGATAACTAGAACGTCAAATAATTCTTTTGTATTGATTTCCTTTTGTTCCATTAGATTCGGGCCAGCTATTTTTCCTAAAATTTGTTCAATCGTCATTCGTCCACTAGCAAATTCTTTTTCGTTTAAAAAGACGGTTGGCACGGCCATGATTTGTTTTTCAGTGATTTCATGCTGATACATCCCACCTTCGATCATCGTATGGGTGATCAACGGATTCAAAACCGCTAAAATGTTTAACGCTTGAACAACATCAGGGCAGTTGTGACAGGTTAAACTGACATAGCTCTCAAAATGTAGAGGCTGATTAATTTCTAAAATGGATTGAATCAAAGTATCAGCTATTTTAGGTGGTCGTCCACTTACTTGTAATAAAGCAAGGAGGAAAGATGCAAACTCGTGGCCTAAAGGAATACCTGCGAAAGTGATCCCGCTAGTCTTTTGTAAAGAATTGATTTCAAAGCTAGGGGTACGTGGCAACGTCTTTTGTTCAACCGTAATTTTATCAGTCATATCTGCCACTTCGTTCACAAACTCGAATAGTTGTTGGGAATTGGCTGTGTCATCTGTACTAACCGAAAAAACAACTGGTGCTTCCATTAAATCAAGATATTGAGCTAAATTTTGTTTCGTTTCCTTATCTAACATCGGCTCATCCTCTAAATCTTTCCAACAAGATCGAAACTAGGTTTTAGTGTTTCGCCACTTTCTTTCCATTTCGCTGGACAAACTTCACCAGGATGCGTACGTACGTATTGTGCGGCTTTGATTTTGTCAATCAAGGCACTTGCGTCACGTCCAATACCATCAGCATTGATTTCCATTGCTTGTACGATACCATCTGGATCTATGATAAAAGTTCCTCTTTGTGCAAGTCCACTTTCTTCATTCAATACATCAAATAAACGAGAAATGTGGTGAGAAGGGTCGCCAATCATGGCATATTCTATTTTTCCGATAGCTTCAGATGAGTCATGCCATGCTTTATGTGTAAAGTGGGTATCCGTTGAACAAGAAAATACTTGGACGCCTAGTGATTTTAATTCATCGTATTGTTCCTGTAAATCCTCTAATTCTGTTGGACATACGAAAGTGAAATCTGCTGGATAAAAGCAAATAATACTCCAATTACCAGTAAGATTAGCATCGCTGATATCGATAAATTCTCCGTTTTTATAAGCTTGTGCGGTAAATTCTCCAACTTTTTTTCCAATCAATGACATATGAAAACCTCCAATTTATTTTGCTTTATTTATAATTAATATAATTTAATAACGGTTGCAAAGTCAAAGGTTTTTTTGTTATTTTAAGAATGTCTCGTAAAAATAGGAGGTTATTTATAGGTAGAATAGAAAAAGCCGTACATGGGAATAGTGGCTGCTTCCTTTGTTTAGTAGGATTCATCGACTATTTTTCCATGAACGGCTGCATTGGATCATTTATTAGAAAATGGTGTGCAAGATGTATAATCATTTTCTTGCTTTAATTCAAAGATATATCCAGCAATTTGAGTAATTACTTTTTTCCATTCTTGCGGTGTCACATAATTGTCCAATAAATAGATTTTTTTGATATGTGGCGGCAGATGCTCTAAGGGACAGTCACTGACGATGATATCACATTCTTCCATATAATTTTTTTGGATGATGATCGACTCGGAAGAAAAGATCTGCTCGATTTTGACCATCAAATCTTTACTCACATAAAAATCCTTGGTGTAATTGATACCTATGACGATCGAGTGTTGAGGTTTAAAGCGATCATACAAATGAAGTAAGTCTTCAACGATCCATTGCATATTTTCTTTGATCAATAGATCTGGCAGCTCTTTACTGATTTTTTGTCTAAAAGTGACGTAGAATTGTTTGATCTCATTTTGTAAGTTTTCAAAATTTTCTTTTCCTTCATATAAAGTATAGGTAGGTAAAGGAGTATTGGGTTGATCAGGATTCAAAAAAGTACTGAAAAGTTTATTTCGAGCAAAGTTCAAGGCATAAAGTTTTTGTTGGTTGACTGGTACTTTTAAATGAAAGTGTCGGCTAAAAGACTCCACTAGCTTTTTAGAGTAAACGATGTAAGGAACATTAGCTTCTAGTAACATTTGGTAATGTTGAAAGCTAAGCTCGTCACTTTCTAGTTTTGAGATCGCTAATCTTGCTAACAGGTTGATTAAAACCCGCTGCTCATGACAGATAGATAAATGATCGTTAAGTAAATCAAATTCTGGAGTAACCAAGTATTCAATATAGTCATATTCTTTAAACTCTCTTTGGACATTCTTCAACGATGTAACTGGAAAGTTCTCTACACAGATTTTTAATAGTAAAAATAATTTCTCTTTCATACCTCCACTTAGGGCATCAAGTAATTCTTGTTTAAAATAAGTTGTTAGTTCATACGTAATAGATTGTGGGGTTTCCATGCCGTAGGGGACAGAAGTATTTGAAAAAATATTCCAATAAACATCTAAAAAACAATACTGGATCTGTACTTCCGTTCCTGCTACGATTTTTTTTCCTTTAGCTGTAAATTTAAATGCAATCCCATACAATTTAAGGAACTGATTGACAGCTTTCATTTTGGAATAAAGATAAGAGGAGCTGTAATTTGTTGTTTGACTAATGCTAACAATTGAATGACCAGTTGGTTCTAACAGGGCTGTTAAAATTTTAAAATTTGTCGATTCTAAACAGTATTTACCAAATAATTCATAATAACATTTTGCACTATCTGTATTCTTTAAATCTAACTGGACAAATTTCTTTTGCCTGATCAAAGAAACATCTTCTAAATCAAGTGTCATAAAATCCTGTTCTAATTCTTGGAGATAAAGCAAAAAATTAGAATCAGACATCTCAAAATAATCAGCGAGGTAGTGAGTGGTAATGAAGAATGGGTGTTCTGCAAGAAAAAGAAAAATATTGAGCTTGGTAACACTTTTTTTATTTAAAAGATACTTTTTGATTGCTTCTTGTGTTTGCATGTTATTCCTCCATTTGATTTTCCATCCAGCATTTTACTAAAAAATTAGCTATTTTGAACAAAAAAACAGTAATAATATTTTAGCCGTTTGTATTATCTTATGTATTGCAAGCCAAAAGTGTTTGAAACGGGGGAGATGTAAAAATGAATCACTTAAAACTTATAATGGCTACTGTTGCTTTGACAGGCCTATCGGTAACTGCCGAAGCAACGCAACAAGTAAGGATTGAAGAGCACCACCCAATCGTTACTAAAACGAAAGAGCCTGGGTGGGCAAACGTGAATTGTATCACACTACAGGATGAATTTTTCACAACAAATTCAGGAATCATGAAATTTCCGGTGGGAAAAACGGTACCAGTCAAAGCCAGTGTCAGCTATTCAGGCGATAGACAACCAATCTCACAATCCAATGTAGTATTTGAGAAAGTTGATCCAGCATTGACGATTGGGTACGATCCAACTACGCTTCAGATTAATGGACATAAGGCTAGTTTTACCTTTACTGTAACATTAAATCAACATTTAACAAAGCCAGCATTATTTACGATCAAAGTAGCTGATGGCAGTCCGACAGATAATCAGCATCTTACGCCTTATAGTCAACGTCAGACAGTTGAAGAAATGCTTAATGTTGATGAGGATAATTTTACCGAATTACCAGAAATTGAACCGACTGATCCAACACCGGAAGAAAAGCCAGATCCAGTTGAACCGACTGATCCAACGCCGGAAGAAAAGCCAGATCCAGTTGAACCGACTGATCCAACACCGGAGGAAAAACCAGATCCAGTTGAACCGACTGATCCAACGCCAGAAGAAAAGCCAGATCCAGTCGAACCGACTGATCCAACACCAGATGAAATGAAAAAACCTCAAGTGGAAATCGAGATACCTAAGAAAGAAGAATTTCCAACTGTGGGGGAATCTTTAATTGACGTTAATACGAAAAATCAAGTAATTTTGCCAGATATGATCAAAGAAAAATCGCATCAGATGTCTTTATCAGGTAGTTTTACGCCTAAAAATGAAAACAATTATGAAATAAACAATGATAATTTCTCAGATAATGAAAAATCTCTTGGTAATGGTATAAGTGGTCAATTACCAAAAACAGCAGATAAAGCAACACCAAGTTTTATGTATCTTGGGTTTACACTTATCATTTTCTCTATTTTCGGAGTGAGAAAGTTACGAAATAGTGAAAAACAAAGTTAAAGCAAACAAATAACATTATTATTAAAAGAAGAGAATGAGGAGCACATCCTCATTCTCTTCTTTATAAAATAGAAAATTACTAGAAAAATAAGTGATGAACCATAAGTATTAAATCACTTATTTTTTATTTGTTTAAATAATGTATTTGTTCTTGATCAACCATTGGATAAGTAATCAATTCAGTGCCTTCGAGATTTTCTTTATGCATTTCAACTGCGGTGATTTGGTGATTGTTGTAAGTAGTATAGTAATAGATCCCTTTGTCCATGTTACAACAAGACGAATAGATCGTATATTCAAACTTCCCATTTCCTACATCACACAATCCTTTTTGTTGTTCCACGGATGTTAATATATGGAAAAATTGGTTCACGCTCTCCATCTCTGAATCTCCTGAGACTGATTGCCATTTTGTAAAGGCAGCTTTTACGAAACGAGAAGCAGATGATAAATCGCCTGGTAAGCCTAATCCACCCATTCCACGACTATACACATCCAACTCTAGATTTTTCGCAAAATGATTGGAAGATACAGTAGGAGAAACATGACGGTAGTTATTTAAATTAAACAATTGATAATCAAAAGGTGGATTATTTGTTAATACACCGACTGGATTATTGTAAATTTTCAAACCATCAATGGTTGATTCGATCACGAGAGCTTCATTTTGGTCAGCAAGCATCCAGTGAAGAGGAGAAAGTGGAAGTTCTTCACTAAAATTGATATTTACTAAGTTGATCTCAGCAAGTAATTTTTTTGCCTCATCGATTGTTGCGCATTTTCCTAATAACCAAGGGATAAATTCGAATGGTGAGATATTGGCTTTACCAGAGTCTTCTTCAAAGTAATGAGCATTTTCAGGGAAATTCAAACCTGCCATGCTAAGTCCTTTTTCATTTGTTGCTTCAAAATATAACGGATAATTATCAACAACTGCAGCCATACCAATTAACGCATAGTGAGAGGGTAGAGGATCCGTTCGACGAAATTTAAAAGGATAGTTTCTAGGCGTAATTGTCACTACTTGTCCATAAGAAAGCTCTAAATCTAAGTTTCGTCCAAAATAATGATCTTTAGTTGCATAAACAATGGATGTACACATGATACATCTCCTCCTTTTATTAATATAAATTAATGATAATACCAATTTTAATTTTTTACCAGAAAAACTGATTTTTGATTAAAAAAACTCCTATTATAAAAAAAGATCTTTTCTAAGATGGATTTACTTTGTAAGGATTAACAAGACAAGTGTGCGGTGTTCTAGAAAATTTTAGCGGAAAATAAGCCGAAGAATGCCCTAACTAGAAGGGATTCTTCGACTTATTTCTCAGAGCTAGAGACGTCACAAAATTTTTATGACAATTAAACTGAAGTAAATCTTACAGGTTCTGATTCAAAGAAAGTCACTCTTTGAGGGGATGGTTGGGAATTTCTTTCACTTTTAATATATCTAATAAGAATGTAAAAATTGGAATACCAACAATCAAACCCCATACTCCTAAAAAGCGTTCGCTGATCAATAATACAATAAAGGTATAGAAAATCGGTAATTCTGTTTTACTAGACATCAATTTTGGATTCAAAACATAAGATTCAAGTAAATGGACGATTAAAATCGTTAATAAGATGTAAACCACATCTTTTATGCCACCTTGAGAATACGCAATAAAGGATAAGGGCACACAAGAGATAATGACACCAGCAACTGGGATCAAACTTAAAATAAAGATCATAATTGCTAAACTAAGCAACTGATGGAAACCAAAAGCAGCTAAAGCAATCGTTGTGAGGATCGTGTTTAATAAAGCAATAATGAACTGTGCCTCTAATACTAATCCAAAGGTATTGACAAATTTATCAGCAAAGTAATAAATGTCTTGGAAGAACCAAGAAAATTCGCCTTTTAAGAATAAGCGGGAAAATAGGATTGTTTTTTTCTTTTCGATCATAAAAAAGAAACTTAAGATAAAAGACATAGTAAAGGCGACAGCCATCTTACCAAAGTCTTGTAAATAGCCTAAAGCAATTGATGCACCATTTTGTAATTGTTCAAAGAAATCATTTCTTTCAATGTAATTATGGATATAAAGTAAAACCGGATCAGCGTCTTTGGGTTGATGTTCATAGAAATTGATGACTGATTTGACCATGTCAAATGTTTGGTGTACCAAGACGGGGATATAAATTGTAAATGCTAAATAGATTAGGTAAACCACAAGAGCATAAACAATAATGGTTAATACTCCGGTTGGAACCTTAATGAATCGTTGGATAATTTGCACTAAGTGAATCATTAAATACGTAAAAATAAAAGTTAGTAAAATTGTTGTAATCATGCTTCTTACAAGAAAAAGGACTACAATAATGATTAATAGAACAGTCATACGACAAATTTTTTCATTCGCCAAAAAGCGTTGGTAAACAGACAAATCAACAACCTCCAAGTAATTTAAGTCATAGCGTACATATTTGATTATAAAGCGGAAATAGGGAATTAGGAAGAAAAAAATAAAAACTGCAGACATTGATGAGCAATGTCTGCAGTTTGACTGTTTAGTTCCTAGTGTTTTTCCCGAAAATTAGTTAGCATTTTCTTGCTGAGTTTTTGCAAAAGAACAAGCTCATCCGGTTCAAGTGGAAGACTCGCTAATATTTTAGCAGGAATATCTTTTGCTTTTTCTTCTAAAGCTTTTCCATTAGAAGTCAGTGATAGAATCGTAATACGCTCGTCTTTATCTGCTCTTCTTCTTTGAAGTAGGCCTTTGTCAGCCATTTTTTTTATGACGGGCGTCAAGGTTCCAGAATCTAAACAAAGTAAGCTGCCAAGTTCTTTCATTGTGACTTGTTGGTTTTCCCATAAAACAAGCATTACCAGGTATTGCGTGTAAGTTAAATCTAAAGGCTTCAGCAAAGGGTTGTACGAGCGAATGATTTCTTTAGAGGCGGCATATAAAGGAAAGCACAACTGGTTTTCTAAATATAAATCTTCCATTTTCTCCACCTCGATTCTCGTAGTTCCTTGTTAGCATAGCTGATTTTGTAATAAATGTCTAGCTGTTAACGGCAGTCAATGTCACTTCAATATTACCTGCAGTTGCCTTAGAATAAGGGCAAACCTTATGAGCTGCTTCTAGTAATTCTTGTGTTTCCTCTAAAGAGAGACCTTCAACATGACCTTCAATTTCAACGCCTAAAACAAAACTCATTTCATTTTCAGCATACAAAGATACTTGAGCACTGATGGTAGAAGCACCAGAGATATTTTTTTGATTTTTGATCAATTCTAACGCACTATTGAAACAAGCACTGAAACCTGCTGCAAATAATTGCTCAGGATTCGTTGCATCGGCTACACGACGTCCAGGAGCCGCAATTGCAAGTTCAAATGAATGATCTGGACTATGAACTTCACCTGAACGACCACCAGTATTGATCATTTTTGTAGAATACATTTTTTTCATAAAAAACACTCCTTTAAATTTGATTTTGTACAATTAAATTGTATACAACTTAATTGAGAAAGGCAACTAATTCGTTTCAGCATGGGCATAAAAAAAACGAGCGACTACACGTTATGGCATCACTCGTTTTAGATAAATTATTTAAGCAGAATCAATTTTTAGAAGAAATACAAAAATAGAAGAGGAAGTATTTATGAATAAGCTTCTTATTACTCAATTGGATGGTAAGTAAAGCCACTACCAGTTACTTCAGCTACACTGCTGACAATCACAAAAGCAGTAGGGTCGATTTCTTCGATCAATGGTTTGACTCTTGAAAACTCCTGGTCTGTTACGACGATCAATAAAACTTCTTTAGATTTGCGGTTGTAGCCACCTTTTGCTTCTAATAAAGTTAAGCCACGACCAATTTCCGCACTTAAACGTTGGCGGATTTCTTCGATAGAAGTTTCGCTCATCACCATTATCGATTTTTTACGATTCATTCCTGTTTCAATATATGACATTACAATCGAGGTAATGACGATCGAAAGAATGGCGTATAAAAATTCTTCAAACCCAAAAATAAATAAATTAAGTGATACAACAAACGCATCTGTTACCAATAAACCAATCGAAGTATTCAAATGAAAGTACTTTTTGAAGATCAGTGGTGGAATAGTTGTTCCGCCACTTGAAGAATTATTTTTGTATAAAATAGCGACACCCAGAGCAAAGATCGCACTACCAAAGATCACTGAAAGTAAACGATCCGACGTAACCATCATTTCAGGGACGACCGCAATAATCAGCGGAAAGACAAGACTTCCAAAAAGCACTTTGAAAAAAGGTTTTTTTCCAAGAAATACAAGAGCTAATACCAACATGATGATATTTAATACTAAAATGACCATTGCACGATCAAAACCTAAAGCCGATTCTAAGAGAATACCTAAACCACTCACACCGCCTGCTGCGATATGGTGGGGGCCTAAAAACATATTGATACCTACGCCTAAAATGGTTAAGGCAAACATTATTTTTATGTATGTCCAAATCATCGTTTTCATTTGCTTCATCCATTCATTATTGTATTTTAATTTTTGAGTGCTTTTTTCATTATAACGTAATATTCACCTAAAGTTAACTACTATTTTAAAAAATGTTAGGTTAGTCTAACATTTCAGGTTGAGAAATAGATGAGCTATGAGTTCACTATGTTGCTATAGATAGTGAATAATCATATTTTTTATCGATTGAAATAAAAATGAAAGATGTCTTTTACTTTTACTTATTTCGATAAAGAGCAAATAAAGATGGAAATTTAATGAATGAAAGGTTGGACATAAATGCAACGTCATGTCGATTCGTTACGAACAGTTAGTGTGCAAGAACCATTGGCAATAAGATGAGCAGGAGTTGGTTCGTTTTCTTTTTCTAAATAAATTTCAGCTGCCCAAAATTGGATAGAACGTCCAATTTTAGTTGGACGTGCGATCACTCGTAATTGTCCATTTTGAGCGCTGTTAAGGTGGTTGACGTGTAAATCTACACCTACCGCATATTGTGGCGAGCTTAAATGTTGGTTAGCACCAATACTACAAGCGGTTTCAATCAAGATACCGTTGATTCCACCATGAAGGAAGCCAAAAGGTTGGAGATGGATGTCAGAAATCGGTAGTAACAATTCAACCTGTTCTTTTGAGATAGACATTGTCTCAATCTGTAAATATTCGATTAAATTCATTTTTAGGTTTCATTCCTTTTTTTGTTTTTTGAATAGTATAACAGAAATTCTTAAAAAATATAAAATTACAAACGTTTTCTTTGGCTTTTGTGTATAATAAGAATGTTCAACTTAGAGGAGGAATAAAATGAGAGAATGGCAAACAATTAAAGACTATGAAGAAATACTTTTTGAAAAACATGGTAAAATAGCAAAAATAACAATTAATCGACCTCAAGTACACAATGCATTCACTCCAAAGACAGTGTTTGAAATGATTGAAGCTTTTACTATTTGTCGAGAGCGGCAAGATATTGGTGTGATTATTTTAACCGGGGCAGGAGATCAAGCATTTTGTTCTGGTGGAGATCAAAAAGTTCGAGGAAATGGCGGGTATGTAGGTGATGATCAAATCCCTCGCTTGAATGTGCTAGATCTCCAACGCTTGATTCGGGTCATTCCAAAGCCTGTGATTGCTATGGTCAAAGGTTGGTCGATCGGTGGAGGCAATGTCTTACAACTTGTTTGTGACATCACAATTGCCGCTGAAAATGCGAAATTTGGACAAACAGGTCCGAATGTAGGAAGTTTTGACGGCGGTTATGGATCAGGCTATCTAGCTCGAGTGATCGGTCATAAAAAAGCAAAAGAAGTCTGGTTTATGACGAAACAGTATTCCGCAACAGAAGCTTTAGCAATGAATTGGATCAACACAGTGGTACCTTTAGCCGAAATTGAAGACGTAACGATAGAGTGGGCAGAAGAAATGTTGAAGAAAAGTCCTTTAGCATTAAGAATGATCAAGGCTGCAATGAACGCAGATACAGACGGACTAGCGGGGATCCAACAATTAGCAGGGGATGCCACTTTACTTTACTACACGATGGCTGAAGCTCAAGAAGGACGAGATGCATTCAAAGAAAAGAGAGAGCCTGACTTTGACCAATTTCCTAAATTTCCCTAAACAAAAACCAAATAGTTGGTTGCAACGACAAGCATTAGAACAGCCAGATCAGCCAGCCTTTTATACGAAAGATGTTTGTCTAACGTTTAGTGAATTGAATCACTATGTACAGCAACTTGCTTATTATTTCAAACGTTTTATAAGCAATCAACAAAAAACTATTAAAAGAGTAGCCATTTTGAGCGACAATCAGACAATGATGTATCAGTCGATCTTAGCTCTATGGGAACTAGGAATGGAGATCCAATTTCTAAATACAAGGTTAACCAGTGAAGAACTAGCTTATCAGTTAAAAGATGCCAATACACGACTATTGATCACTGAACATCCTGAACATTTTTCCTTTGAAAATGTAACCATCATTTCTTTCCCGAAAAAAAAGGAACTAATCGGGAGAATTAATGAACCACCAATTGATTTCGGCTATCAATTGGAGCAAATAGCCTCGATCATGTATACATCTGGGACTACTGGAAAGCCAAAAGGAGTACCTCAAACTTTTTCAAACCATCAAGCAAGTAGCCTAGCTACACAAAAAAGTATGGCTATCGAGTCTGGCGAGAATTGGCTTTGTTGCGTCCCGTTGTACCATATCAGTGGTTTATCGATTCTTTTACGTTCCCTTGTTTTAGGAATTAGCGTTCATTTATGTGAGAAATTTCACCCATCAGAAGGCAACCAACTGATTTTAAGCGAAAAAACCGCTTATTTGTCGTTAGTCACGAAAATGTTAAAAGATCTGTTGCCGTTTGTACCAGAAGACGGTTATCCTTCTTCTTTGAAGCAAGTTTTATTAGGTGGCGGTCCGATTGAATCTACCTTACTTGAAGACTGTTGCCAGTTGAAGCTACCCGTTATGTTGTCTTATGGCATGACAGAAACATGTTCCCAAGTTGTCGCAGGTAAAATCAATTTGCATTCAAAGTTTAAAGACACGGTTGGTCGTCCGCTAATGGGTGTGCAAATTAAAATCGATGGGACAGATCAAGCGAATGAATCTGGAGAAATTCTTTTGAAAGGTCCGTCGATCGTTAAAGGATATCTCAACGGACGAGATCGACATTCGTGGACGAAAGAGGGCTGGTTTTGTACTGGTGATTGGGGCTATTTAACAGATACTGGTGAACTAAAAATTCTTAGTCGAATGAGTGAGCGAATCATCTCTGGCGGAGAAAATATTTACCCTGCTGAGATTGAAGCAATTTTTTTAAAAAGTCAGAAAATTGCAGAGGCTATTGTTATTGGTAGAGCCGATCCTAACTGGGGGCAACGCCCAGTAGCTTATTTGAAATTAATAGATAAGGTCAGCGTTAATGAAATTTGCAATCTCATGGAGCAACTTGCTTCCTACAAACATCCTGACGAAATTTTTGTCATCCATGATCTACCAAAAACAGCCTCAGGAAAACCATTAAAACGACTTTTTTTAACAGAAGAAAGAGTGAACTATATTGACTACCAACTTATTTAATCTAAATCTACAGGAAGTACCTGAAGCTGACTATGTATGTTATAGCTTTAAGATTCCTTATGAACCGTTAGCAAATCTCTTTGCAAAAGCGAGTGACTTTAAAGGCACACGTTTCTTTTGGCAAACGCCAGACAAAAATGTCGGTTTCTTGGGGTTTGGGCGTAATCTTTTAAAGAAGCGTGGAAACTGGTCCACCGAAGACCTGATAAATGCTAAACAAGAGTTTTTTAAAAAACTTTCGTTTCTGGTTCCTGAAAAAGAGACTCCGATTCTTTTTGGAGGATTACCTTTTGATGCTGAAAACAAAAATCAAGCGCCTATTTGGGGAGAATTGGCAGAGGGCTGTTTTATTCTACCCGAACTATTAATCAAGCAAAATCATCAGCAACTAACCGTTGTAATAACCGCAAGTAATCATTTTAAAACTTTAAAAGAACTCGATGAGTTTATTAAAGAAAAAATGAGACTCATTAATGAAATGAAAGAGCGATGTGTCCCAGATTTTTCGCCAAGTCAAATATTAAAAGAAACTGAAGTAGCTGTTCCTCATTTCTTAAAAGCTGTTGAAGAGACGATCGAAGTCACAGCAAATAAAAAATCAGCACTAAAAAAAGTGGTTTTAGCAAGACAGATGCAATTAGTTGGCAAAGAATTTTCTGTTGAAAAAATCTTACTTCATCTGATTAGTCAACAACCAAACACCTATCTCTTTGTTTTAGAAGCAAAAGGTCAAGCGTTTATTGGCGCAACACCTGAACGTTTGCTTCAGGCGACTGATATCCATTTCTTGACCGCTAGCATTGCTGGCTCTATCGCTAGAAGTTCAAACGAAAGAGAAGACGTTACATCGGGAGAAAAACTTTTAAAAGACTCTAAAAATATTGGAGAACACCAATTAGTCGTCGAACGTTTAACAGAACAGATGCACTCATTTATTAAGGGGAAACTAACAGTATCAGAAAAAAGTCTTTTAAAAAACCGAGACATTCAACATCTTTGTTTGACGTTGAAAGGGAGCCGTCAGGATGGTTTCTCATTTTTAGAAGTCATACGACAACTACATCCTTCACCAGCTTTAGGCGGTGTTCCTAAACAGGCAGCCATTGATTGGATAGCGGAAAAAGAACCTATTAGGCGAGGGTTATACGGTGGTCCAATTGGCTGGTGTAGTTTAACTGAGGATGTTGGTGAATTTGCAGTTGGTATTCGTTCTGGAGTAGTGAGTGATACTGAGGTCCAGTTGTATGCTGGCTGTGGAATTGTGCCAGATTCAACGCCTGAAGCGGAATACTTAGAAACTGCTCTAAAATTTCAACCGATGATTCGAGGTGTAAAAGAATGACGAACACAAAAGAGCTGACTGCTTATTTATTAGCATTTATCCATGGATTGAAAGAAAGTGGATTAAAAGAAATGGTCATTAGCCCAGGATCACGCTCGACACCACTGGCCTTATTGGCTTATCGTGACCCGGAAATCAATTGCTATATCAATGTGGACGAGCGTTCGGCTGCTTTTTTTGCGCTTGGTTTAGCAAAAGCACAAAAGGAACCTGTTGGTCTGATTTGCACATCAGGAACTGCTGCAGCAAATTATTATCCAGCCATTTGTGAAGCTGAGGCGTCAAATGTTCCACTCGTTGTGTTGACCGCTGACCGTCCACCAGAGGCGCAAGGCGTAGGAGCACCACAAACGATAGATCAGCAACATTTGTATGGAAGCCATGTCAAAAAGTATATCGGAATGGCTTTGCCTGAAGAAGGAGAATCTTTTGAAAGATATGCGTTTTTTCAGGGTTGGGAGAGTGCGGCTGCTGCAATAAAAATTCCTAAAGGACCTGTACATGTGAATCTACCTTTTCGAGAACCTTTATTACCAGATTTGTCCCAATCATTTACACGTCATTATTCAAGAAAAGGGGAAACGATCAATAAAGTAACTTCCTTTTCGTTACCAGAACTTGATTCTTGGTTGACCAAAAAAGGGTTGATTATTGTTGGAAGAGAATTGACCACACAACAGGCAACGAAAATGATTGAACTAGCTGAAATCGTAGGATGGCCTATTCTTGGTGATCCACTTACAAATTTAGGAAATTGCGGGAAAGAAAGCGACAATTATATTTCTCATGTTGATTTGATCTTTGCCGATCAACGCTTAGAAACACCCGAAATCGTTTGGCAGTTTGGTAACTTGCCATTGGCCAAAAACCTCATGCTTTATTTAAATCAGTCAAAAGACCTGACTTATGTCATCATTGATGAAAGCGAATCTTGGAAAGACTGGTTACATCAAAGTAATTATGTTTTACCAATTGATCCACTGACGTTTTGTAGCATGGTTAAGAACATGAGCGATGAAGAATTTCATACTCATGCAGATAGAAACTGGTTATCCTATTGGCAAGAAAGAGCAAAGCTTGCCAGACAAACGATAGAAACAACCTTACCCTTAGATGCCTATAACGAAAGCAATGCTAGTAAGCGTCTTTTTCAATTGTTAAAGTTTGACGAAACACTCTTCTTGTCCAATAGTAATGCTATTCGTTTTATTGATCGCTACGCTGGTTTTTCAAAACAACGATTTTCAGTCTATGGGAATCGGGGAGTAAATGGTATTGACGGGATTGTTTCAACAGCTGCAGGTATTTGTGCGGCTAAGAAACAGCAGATGTTTTTGTTGATTGGTGACTTAGCTTTGTTTCATGATATGAATGGGTTACAAATAATCAAAGAACTTGAGCTGCCGGTGACTGTGATCGTTTTGAATAATAACGGGGGAGGTATCTTTTCTTTCCTTCCTCAAAGGGAATTAGATAACTCCTTTTTTGATCCTTTGTTTTCAACACCCTTACATCTAGACTTGGAGAAAGTGGCAGATCTCTACTGCGGCGCTTATAAAAAGCCCAAATCGCTGACTGAATTTGAACAAATAGTTTGTGAAAGTCGAGAAAGAATAGAAAGTAAAGACAATAGAGAAGAGAAAGAAAATTCAACTTGGACGTTGATTGAAGTCGTTGGCGAACAAAAAGCACCAGCAGAGCTTTGGCAACACATGATTGAGGGATACGGTAATCGAAATGAGTGAGGGAAAAATAAAAATCAATGGTGTTAATTATGCTTATCGTTGGTTACAGCGAACATCTCCAATGAGACCTACTATCATTTGTTTACACGGATTTACCGGAACTTCCATGAGCTTTTCTTTGCCTTTTCAAGATTTAAATGTTTTAGCAATCGATTTGATCGGGCATGGTAAGACGGATGTTTATGTTCATCCTTATCGCTATAAGCTTCCATTACTTGTTCAAGATTTAGCACAATTGGTTTTGCAATTAAAGATCGATGCTTTTTATTTGTTGGGGTATTCCATGGGGGCCCGTACCGCGTTAACTTGGCTGATTGAACAACCAAAAGGAATTTTAGGCATCATTATGGAAAGTGGTACACCAGGCATCAGTTCGCTTAGCGAAAGACTCATACGTCAAAAAAAAGATCTTCTATTAGCGCAAAAGATCATGACTGAACCATTGTCTGGTTTTGTGGATTATTGGGAATCGATTCCATTATTTGAAAGTCAAAAAGAACTACCTGATTCGACAAGAAGAAAGATTCGCCAAGGAAGACTTATGCAACAATCAATTGGTTTGGCGCTTAGTTTGATGTACATGGGAACTGGGCAACAGACGAATTACTGGCCATCGCTTAGAAATATCCAAAGACCGATCCTTTATATAGCAGGAGAATATGATACTAAGTTTCAAAAAATCGGAAAAAAATTGGTTGAAGAAAATAGTCTGTTTTCCATGGCGTTGGTTCCCAAAAGTGGACACTGTATTCATCTAGAACAGCCAACGAAATTTGTTTCCCTAGTAAATCAATGGATAATGGAGAAAGAAAAAAAGTGATACAAATTAGAAAAATCGAGCAATTACAACTTAAATTACCTTTGACTTCCCCTTTTGAAACGAGTTATGGAATTCTAACTGAAAAAGCGTTTGATTTATTGATAATCGAGGATGAATTAGGCAATCAAGGAGTAGGAGAGTTGGTTTCTTTCCAACAAGCGGACTATATTGAAGAAACGATCGACATGAGTCGCTTGATCATCAAAAATGAATTGATTCCTTTACTTACTATGTCTCCAATCAAAGAGCCTTTCGAAGTTCAGCGACGATTGACGAAAGTGCAAGGGAATTTTATGGCAAAAGCAGCCTTGGAAACAGCTATTTGGGATTTATATGCCAGACGAAAGAATGTCAGTTTCCGAGAAATTTTCAAAAGTACGAAAACAGAATTAGCAGTTGGGATTAGTTTAGGTATCCACACAGATTCTGCAAAATTGTTAAAACAAGCTCGAATGTATGTTTCTCAAGGCTATACGCGGTTGAAGTTAAAAATCAAACCAGATTACGATATCGAACCATTAACCTTATTACGAAAGGAATTTCCTCACTTGCTTTTGATGGCAGATGCCAATTCTGCTTATACATTAAAGGATCTACCGGTATTGTTAAAATTGGATCGATTAAACCTAGCGATGATTGAACAGCCTTTTAATCAACGGGATTTTATCGAGCATGCGTATTTACAGAAACAATTAAAAACACCAATTTGTTTAGATGAGAATATTCGTACACTAAATGATGTTAAAACCGCTCATACCTTGGGAAGTTGTCGTGGGATTAATCTAAAAATCCCCAGAGTGGGTGGGATCGCTGAGGCATTATCCATCGTAACATTTTGTCGTGAACATAACTTGACGGTGTGGCTAGGTGGAATGTTTGAATCAGGAGTAGGACGTTGCTTAAATATACAATTTGCCAGCCAAAATGACTTTACTTTCCCTGGCGATATATCGGCATCAGATCGCTATTACTACGATGATATCATCAAAAATAAAGCTTGCCTCACTGATGGGAAACTTGCAGTTCCCTTAGGAAAAGGCAATGGGGCAGTCCTTGATCAAGAAAAAATCGAACGTTATTGCTACAAAAAGGAACTCCTTTTTTCTTAATAATAAACGTTTGACAAATAATATGATCACTGTGGTCGTTGTAGAGATACACCAAGTAATCAGAAAGAATCCAAAAGCAGCTCTTTCTCTTTTGGATTCTTTCTTTTTGTTGAACTTTTTTTATATGAATCAGCAAGTAGCGAGTATAAAATTACACTTTCTACAATACCGATAATTCAGCTAATGTCGCCATTGACCTAACTTCTCCTTTTGATGAGATAATCATGGGAAACAGAATTCTGTTACCGATAACATAAATGAAAGCGTTGTCTTTTGTTGTTCACTCTTTTATAGTGAACACGTAATCTTAAATATGAAGGAGGAAATACATGAACACCGCAGCAATTTATCATCGACCGGAAAGTGAATATGCTTTTTTATATACAGCTGATACTTTCAGAATTCGTTTACGTACCTGTAAAGACGATGTAAAAAAAGTTTATCTTATTAGTGGCGATCCTTATACGATTGATTCACAAAAATGGTATCTGGAAGAAATACCAATGAAAAAAAGTCTGAGTACTTTAGTTCATGATTACTGGGAAGTGGAACAAACAAGCTCGACTAGAAGGTTACAATATGGGTTTCATATCGTAGGGATTGATGGCACAGAATGTTTTTACGGGGATCAAGGGATTTTTGCGTATGAACCAGCAAACTTAGCAGAAGCAAATTACTATTTCCGGATACCCTATTTTCATGAAATTGATCGTTTCAAAGTGCCGCAATGGGCAAAAGAAACGATTTGGTACCAAATATTTCCTGAACGATTTGCGAATGGCGACTCAACTAACGATCCAGCTCATACGCTACCATGGGGAAGTAAAGCACCTGACCGAGATGATTTCTTTGGTGGTGATTTACAGGGTGTGATTGATCACCTCGATTACTTAGTCGATTTGGGAATCAATGGTATTTATTTTTGCCCGATTTTCCAAGCTATGTCTAATCATAAATACGATACGATCGACTATTTGAAGGTTGATCCAGCCTTTGGTGACGAACGTCTGTTAAAAGAATTAATCGAAAAAGCGCATAAAAAGGGTATCCGCATTATGTTAGATGCTGTTTTCAATCATATTGGTAGTGACTCGCCCCAATGGCAAGATGTGATCAAAAATGGCGAAAAATCAATTTATAAAGATTGGTTCCATATTCATTCTTTTCCTGTGGATGCCTATCAAATGACGAATTTACCCGAAACAGCAGCAAATTTATCTTATGATACGTTTGCTTTTACACCTTTCATGCCTAAACTCAACACAGCAAATCCTGAGGTTCAATCGTATTTACTAGATATTGCTGCTTATTGGGTGAAAGAATTTGATATTGATGGGTGGCGTTTAGATGTCGCTAATGAAGTCGATCATCATTTCTGGAAATTGTTCCATGAAAAAGTCACTGCAATCAAACCAGATATTTATATTTTAGGCGAAATCTGGCATTCATCCCAAGCTTGGTTACAAGGAGATGAGTTCCATGCTGTAATGAACTATGCATTTACAGACTCAATCAAAGACTATTTTGTTAAACGAAAAATCACTGCTTCACAAATGGCAAGTGGCATGAACCATCAGCAGATGCTGTACCAAGATCAAGTAAACGAAGGAACATTTAATTTATTAGATTCCCACGATACTGCGAGAATCCTAACCTTGTGTAATGGAAATAAAGAGTTGATGAAAGCTGTACTTACTTTCATGTTTTTACAAAAAGGCGCACCTTGTATTTATTACGGAACGGAAATCGGATTGACTGGAGAAGATGATCCTGATTGTCGTAAATGTATGATCTGGGAGAAAGAGCAACAAGATACGGAATTATACGGTTTTATTAAAGAATTGATTTATCTTCGGAAACGATTATCTGAAATTTTAATCACAGGTACGATTTGCTGGGAGCTAATTGATGATAGTCAAGACGTGATTCATTTTTCTCGTGAATTGAACGGCCAAAAGATCCATGCTATTTTTAATCAATCTTCCACAAGTTATTTGGTTGATCAGAAAAATGAAATTATCTTAAGCCAAAATAGTGAATTATTAAATGATGGGAAAGCTGAAATTCAACAATTCGGATTCATTTTGATGTGTGAATAACTTGTTACCGGTAACATGCAGAAAGCGTTTGCAAGTTGTCGTTTTATAACAGTATACTCTTTATACAAACAACATTTATGGAAGTGGAGGAACAAAAAGTGAAGAAAAACTATGTTAAAAAATTAGGGTTGGGTTTATTGTCACTTGGTATTTTAGGTGGATTAGCAGCTTGTGGTAATGGAAAAGCTGATACAGCTAGCGGTGGAAATGATGAAAAAACATTAACTGTATCGGTAGATTCTGGTTATAAAGATTACATCAATGAGATCAAGGGTGATTTTGAAAAAGAGAATGATGTCAAAATCAAGCTAGTTGAAAAAGATATGTTCGATCAATTAGAAGCGCTTTCTTTAGATGGACCTGCCGGTAAAGGACCAGATGTGATGATGGCAGCCTATGATCGAATTGGCGCGTTAGGACAACAAGGCCATTTAGCGGAAGTCAAATTAGGAAATGAAGCCGACTATGATGAAACAGATAAAGCACAAGTGACCTATGACGGAAAAATTTACGGCGAACCAGCAGTGATCGAAACATTAGTCTTGTACTACAACAAGGATCTAGTAGATGCAGCACCAACCACTTTCAAAGAATTAGAAAATCTAGCCAAAGACAAACGCTTTGCCTTTGAATCAGAAGCAGGAAAAAATACTGGATTCTTAGCAAAATGGACTGATTTCTATTATTCTTATGGTTTACTAGCAGGCTATGGCGGGTATGTTTTTGGTGACAACGGAACTAATCCATCAGATATTGGTCTAAATAATGCAGGATCAATCGAAGGAATCACTTATGCTACAAACTGGTTCCAAAATGTTTGGCCAAAAGGGATGCAAGATATCAAGAGTGCAGGCGATTTCGTTAGCCAACAATTCATGTCTAACAAAGCAGCCGCAATCATTGATGGCCCTTGGCAAGCACAAACTTATAAAGACAACAAAATCAATTATGGGGTAGCAAAAATTCCAACATTGAACAACGGAGAATCTTATCAACCGTTTGGTGGAGGAAAAGGTTGGGGAGCAAGTAACTATTCTAAAAACAAAGAATTATCACAAAAATGGTTAGACTATGTGACAAACACAAAAAATCAAGAAAAATTCTTTGAAATGGTCAATGAGATTCCAGCCAATCAAGCAGCACGTGAAACAGCTAAATCAAAAAATGATGAATTGACAACTGCGGTGATTGATCAGTATGAAACTGCGCAAGCAATGCCAAATATTCCAGAAATGGCTGAAGTTTGGACTGGTGCTGAAAACTTAATGTTTGATGCAGCTTCAGGTTCTAAATCGCCAAAAGAATCTGCTAACCAAGCAGTGAAAACCATAAAAGAAGCGATTGAGCAAAAGTATTAAAAGTAACAAAGTGATCTCTATTCACGATCAAATGGATATTTTTACTAGATGTGGTGATAGTAGACCACTAAATCTCATTTGGTCAACCAAATCATAAAACAAGTCATGGATCAATAGGTGAAACAGTTAAACGGTGTATTTTCTTTAACTGTTTCACATTGATTCGTGTGAATAACATCCACGAGCAGAGTTTTTTTATAGCAACTGAGTGAGGACTACAAATGAATGGAAAATGGTTTTTGATAGCAATTATTGATGACTGTCATGGATAGCTACTATTTATAGTTACTATGTATAACTGCTATGAATAGTTACTTATAGATGGCTATTGTGGATAGCCGACTGATTCATTTCCTTGCGCAAAGAATAAAATAGTAGTACTGGGGGTATCGTTATGCAAGACGAACAAAATAATATCAATGTAAGAAAAATTACACTTATGTCTCTCATACCTGGCTTAGGGCAATTTGCTAATGGTCAAGCGTTCAAAGGAATCGTATTTCTAGGTATTTTCGTAGCATTTATTCTACAACTGATAGTTGGTGGCTTCCACTCTTTGATTGGCTTAGTCACACTGGGAACAGTTCCGATGGAGGATCACTCCTTATTTATTTTGATTCAAGGAACGCTGCAACTAATCATTACGGTTATTTTTTTTATTTTCTATGGACTGAATCTGTTAGATGCCAAACGTGTCGCAGTTTTACGCAAAGAAGGTAAGAAAATCAACCGAACGATGAAGGAAGTTATACATAATATTGGTGATGAGGGTTTTCCTTATTTGCTTACACTTCCAGCCTATCTTTTGATGATTTTTACGATTATTTTTCCAGTTCTAGTCACATTATTTACAGCATTTACCAACTATGATTTCAAACATATCCCACCTGCTAGTTTGATTGATTGGATCGGAGTAAAAAACTTTTTTAGTATCTTCTTCTTAAGTTCTTACCGTAATACCTTTTTCTCTGTGTTTTCTTGGACTGTTATTTGGACACTATGTGCAACGACACTTCAAATCACATTAGGTATTTTTACAGCCGTTATTGCTCACCAAAAATTTATTAAATTTAGACGTTTTTTTGGTATTATTTTCCTTTTACCATGGGCGGTACCAGCATTTATAACAATTATGAGTTTCTCTAATATCTTCAATGATAGTGTGGGGGCGATCAACACCCAAGTGATTCCTTTTATCAATCATCTGCCATTCGTAGACATTAGCGCGATTTCATGGAAAACAGATCCATTTTGGACGAAAGTTGCGATCATTATGGTTCAAGGGTGGTTAGGATTCCCTTATATCTATGTCATGGTAACAGGTATTTTACAATCCATTTCTGAAGATTTATATGAAGCAGCAAAAATCGATGGTGCAAATGCTTGGAAACGTTTCTCTAATATCACGTTACCGGCTATTTTTCTAGTAGCAGCGCCAACGTTTATTACTCAGTATACTGGTAATTTCAACAATTTCTCGATGATTTATTTATTTAACAACGGTGGTCCTGGAAGTGTAGGAGGGGGCGCAGGTTCAACAGACATCTTGATTTCTTGGATCTATAAACTAACGACGGGAACCTCGCCACAATACTCCATGGCTTCAGCCATTACACTAATTATTTCTGCAATTGTCATTTGTGTTTCTTTACTTGTGTTTAAAAAGACTAATGCATTTAATATGGAGGACTAAGCGATGAAACAATTTAATTCAAGTGCTAAATTCCAACGAAGATTGTCACAATTCTTGACCTATGTTTTTTTGATTCTTTTGTCGATCATCATTATCTATCCATTGTTGATTACAGCCAGTACAGCATTTAAATCAGGTAATATCGCTGCTTTTAGTCTGGATTTATCCAGTGACTGGACACTAGAAAATTTTAGACGGCTATTCTCAGAAACGTTATATGGTACTTGGTATAAAAATACCTTGATTATTTCCATTTTAACAATGGTTATCCAAGTGACTGTTGTAACTTTGGCTGGTTACACTTATAGTCGTTACCGTTTCATTGGACGCAAATCAAGCTTGATGTTTTTCCTGGTGATTCAAATGGTTCCAACGATGGCTGCATTGACCGCTTTTTACGTCATGGCTTTTCTACTTAACGCCTTAGATCGATACTGGTTCTTAACAATGATCTATATTGGTGGGGGAATTCCGATGAATACTTGGCTAATGAAAGGTTATTTTGATACTGTTCCACTTGATTTAGATGAATCTGCTAAATTAGATGGAGCTGGTCATTTCCGGATTTTTCTACAAATCGTTTTACCGTTAGTTAAACCAATGATTGCCGTTCAAGCATTATGGGCCTTTATGGGACCGTTCGGAGACTTCATGCTCGCTAAATTTTTACTACGCACACCAGAAAATCAAACAGTGGCAGTTGGTTTGCAAACATTCATTTCTGATGTGACAAATCAACGGGTTTCATTATTTGCCGCAGGAGCGATCCTCATTGCATTACCGATTTGTTTATTGTTCTTCTTTTTACAAAAAAACTTTGTCACTGGTTTGACTTCTGGTGGCACAAAAGGTTAGGAGCAGGTGTTGATGCAAACATTTCCTTTGAATTACTTTTCTCATTTAAATAGTCCTAGACGTCTTTTTGCTGGTAGAAGACAGTTGTCATGGCCTAAATTGAGTCTGATCTTTCTTTTCTTGGTCGCGTTGATGGTTATGCCGATTACCATGTATTATACCAATCAGGTAAAAGCAATCCCTATGGAGCAATTTTTGACAGTTCACCAACTAATTGATCAAGATGGAGTAAATAAATTTTTAGAATTACCCATGGAGAATGGGCAAATAAATCACTCACCAATAACGATTTATCAGAATAACGAAATACTGATTGGGTCAGGATTGACGAAAGAACAAAAAAACGAAAAAAACGCCTTTATTGATTTCGCAAAAAATCATTGGACAATCCAGCAAAAAGAACAGGGGCGTATAAGAACCTATCAAATGAATTACCAAGCGTCTTTCAATCCCGAATCAGTCCGAACGCCACAAGAGTTTCAAGCATTTTTAGAACAGGAATTTTACGCCAGTAATCGTCCAATGATTATTTTATCTTATAGTATGAGTTTAGGAATCATCTTATTTATAATGACTAGCTTCATTTTATTTGGTGCTTCTTTCTTTTTATGGCTAACTAGAAAGAGTCGTTTTTCTTCCATCCAAACATTCAAAGAAAGTGCCAATTTAATGTTGAATGTGACTGGAGTTGGCTCCATTATTGCCACGATTGTTGGATTCTTTTATTTTGATTTTGTTTTGATGTTAGGTATTCAATCAACTGTTTCAGTTCTTTTATTGCTATGGATTTTTGCTAAAACTGGATTTAAAGATGAAGTCAAGGCCTAAGATCATCAACTAATTATGAGAAAATAAATGTGAAAATAATGAAAATTTGATAGGTAACAAAGATTTTTTTCTGAAAAATACCCTTCTGAGTTGATTCTTTTAATTTTTAGTATTAACGTTAAATAGTAGCAATTCTAAGGAGGAAAATCATGTTAGAAAAAACAGTATATAATCAATTATTTTCACGTTCTTTCTCCCTTCCAGTCGAAGTTACTTACTGGGATGGTACGACAAAACGCTATGGAGATACTGACAATCCTCCCCAAATCAAAATTAAGATCCATGAAGAAATACCAATGAAAGAAATCACAAATAACGCCTCTCTAGCTCTAGGTGAAGCTTACATGGATCATCGTATTGAGATTGAGGGAAGTATTCAAGCGTTGATCAACGATGCTTACCAACAAGCAAACAGCTTTTTAAGAGGGAGCGACTATTTAAAATGGCTTCCTAAAAAGCAAAAACACACAAAAAAACAAAATCAAGCAGATATTCATGCACATTATGATCTAGGAAATGATTTTTATGAAATGTGGCTAGATCCAACATTAACCTATTCTTGTGCTTATTTTGAGACACCTGAAGATACATTGGAACAAGCCCAAATCAATAAAGTCCACCACATCTTAGATAAACTTTTTATCAAGGATAATGATACGTTATTAGATATCGGTTGTGGTTGGGGAACCTTGATGTTTACAGCTATCAAAGAATACAATGTAAAAGCAACTGGTATTACCTTGAGTGAAGAACAATATAACCATATTACTAATCGGATCAAAGAAGAACATCTGGAAGATAAATGTCGGGTCTTATTAATGGATTATCGTGATCTAAAAGATGAAACGTTTGATCATATTACAAGTGTCGGGATGTTTGAACATGTGGGAGCAGACAACTTAAAAGAGTATTTTGGTGTCATCCAAAAATTACTAGCTCCTAAAGGAACAGCGTTGATTCACGGTATTACTCGTCAGCAAGGTGGGGCAGTTAATGCTTGGATCAACAAATATATTTTCCCGGGTGGATACATTCCAGGATTAGCAGAAATCGTAACAGATATTACGGATAATGATTTACAGTTAATTGATTTAGAAAGTTTGCGTCGGGACTATCAGCTTACTTTAGAACATTGGACAAATAATTTCCATAAAGTACAAGACAAGGTAACAGAAACTATGGGCGATTCCTTTTATCGAATGTGGGATCTTTACCTTCAAGCTTGTGCAGCATCTTTTGAATCAAGTAACATTGATGTTATCCAATACTTACTTGTTCAACCAAGTAATAATGATCTTCCAATGCATCGTGCATAAGGGGAAAACCTAATAAAAAATATTAATTAAGATTCGCATGAAAAGAGGCTTTGAAAGAAGCGTTTAGCTCCTCCCTTATTATTGAGGAGTTGCTTCTTGAACGCCGTGAATCAGAGGTCGTAAAAACATCGGGTAGCTCTGATGACAATAAGAAAGAATTTTTTGAAACAGCTTCTCATGTTTTGAAAAATTCAGGCTTATTTCAAGTAGCTGATGTTTGAACACCGTTTATTCGTTTTTAGAGATACTAGAAGAGACTGAGACAACTTTTGTCCCAGTCCCTTTTTTATTGTGAAAATGTCTAATGCTGGCCAACCTATTTTTTTGATTTTTTATTAGCTAAAAAGGAGATGATTATCGAGCTGATTTTGCCAATAGAATAGAACAGATATTGAAAGAGCAACCGTGCTAAACTGTATTTTTTGATGAATGAAAATGAAAAAATTATGATAATCAAAATTGCATAGACTATATGTGTCGTTCAATAAAGTGAAAAAAGATTTTCCATCAGTTCTCACTCTATGTATATAATCATTAAGTGCATGTTGTTATTTTTTATCTATATTTAAATAAAAAACAATACATATATTTTCGTTGTTATAAAAGTATTTATAGAACTATAAATAACAATTATTTATAAATAAATCGTTCATCAAACCTCCATGTTGTGATATTATAAACATGAGCTGTGGGTGGCTAGTTTACTCAAGTTCAAGTAAAACAAGGGAGGTGAAAAGAGTGGAAAAAATTCTTATACCATTAAAACAACATGTAGGCGCTTCATCAAAGAGTATGGTAAAAATAGGCGAATATGTGCAACGTGGACAAAAAATTGCTAAACCAGATGGATTAGGAGCAAACATTCATTCTAGCTTTTCAGGTGTTGTATCAGAAGTAACCAACGATCAGATTGTGCTAAAGATTGATGAAAAGCAAAATTTTTCAAGTTATCTTCCTATTCCAGAAACATCCTCTCATATTCAAGCAATCAAAGAAGCCGGAATTGTCGGAGCTGGTGGAGCTGGGTTTCCGACAGATATAAAATTATCTTGTGAAATACCAGAAGGCATCTTTATCGCAAATGGTGCAGAATGTGAAGCTTTATTACTTCACAATGTAAAGCAAATGAAAAGTCAAATCAAACAATTGATTCGTGGAATAAAGTATTGCATGAGCATTACGAAAGCACCCAAAGGAATCATTGCCGTTAAAGGAAAACATCGAGAGTTAGTCATACAATTGTTAAAGTTTACCAACAATGAACCGACAGTAGATGTTTACCAATTACCTGACATCTATCCTGCAGGCGATGAACGTGTAGTGATTCGTGAAGTGTTGAACATCACTTTAGACCCTGGTCAACTACCAATCGAAATCGGAGCAGTAGTGGATAATGTTGAAACAATTAAACGCATTGTCGAAGCGATTGAACAGCGAAAGCCATTTATTGATAAAGATCTTACGGTATCTGGTCGTGTAAAACAAAAGAAAACAGTCTTTAAAGATGTCCCAATTGGAACACCTGTCAAGCAATTAATTGATCAAGTTGGAGGTTTTATTGAGCCCCATGGAGAAATTGTGATCGGTGGACCAATGACTGGTCATAGCGGCACGGAAGAAACCCCCATTACGAAAACCAGCGGAGGGGTATTGGTTGCTATGCCATTTCCTCAAGAACACCGAAAAATAGGACTATTACTTTGTGAATGCGGCGGTTCAGAAGAAAGAATGACTGAAATAGCTGAAAACATGGGTGCTGAAGTTGTTGCTACACAACGCTGTAAGCGAATGGTAAAAGTGAATGGAAGATATAGATGTACCTTGCCAGGTATATGTCCAGGACAAGCACAAACAGTCTTTGCTTTGAAAAAAGCAGGTGCTGAAGTTGTGATGACTGGAACTTGTTCTGATTGAACGAACACCGTTATTGGTGTAGCTCCTAGGTTAGGAGTTCCGGTTTATCATCATACAGATCATGTACTTCGGGCAGATGGGCACAGACTATATCGTAAATTACCTACAACGAAATAAATTTAAATTTTAGGAGGATTTAACGAATGTCTATTACGGCTGAAACTGCCCAAGAACATGCAAAAGATCTAGCTGTACTCTGTTGTCGTGCGGAAGCAGGCACAGTGATTACGCCAGAAAATCTAGAGGACCCCGCAATTTTTCTTGATCTGGAAGAATCAGGGTTACTTGAATTTTCTGAAGATGTGTTAACAATTGAACAAGTACTTGGTACAACATTAAAAGAAACAACGGATGCGTTGATTCCATTGACAAAAGAATTACTGGAAGGTGTATCTGAAGGAATGAAAGAAGTTCATTTAAATGAAAAAAAGAAGTTGAGACTTCTGAAACAATTGCGACGCCAACTCAAGCTGCTTCATCTTCTGTAACAAGTGGTCAGACTATTAAAATTCATATTGCTGAAGGAAAAGGAATTGATTTAGAGCTTCCTTTAATGATGGCTGCTCAGTTAACCGAAACGGTAAATCCTGCACCGGAATCAATAATTCCTGAGCAAGTAACGCCAATAATACCAGCACCGGTTTTGGGAAACTCAAATCAGGTGAAAGAAAAAGTGATTCGTTCTGTACGACATGATCATCTAAAAATTGATCAGGTGATTTTTGGGGAAGAAACAAAAATCGAAGGAACAACTTTAATTTTACGAAAAATGACAGAAATTTGTGCTGAAGCAGTTGAACTGGAACAGCTCGTTGAAGATATGACTTTAGAAATCATTACACCAGATAAATACACTGAATATAGTGAAACGATTATGGACGTTCAGCCAATTGCCGCAAAAGTTGAAGGCGATCTTGGGCATGGAATTACCCGAGTACTGGATGGTGTCGTCATAGTTGTTACAGGGACGGATGCTAATGGAGTTCAAATCGGTGAATTTGGTTCTTCTGAAGGAGAATTAGATCGTAACATTATGTGGGGACGTCCTGGAGCACCAGATAAAGGAGAAATCTTTATTAAAACCCAAGTGACAATCAAAGAACACGCGAATATGGAACGTCCGGGTCCGCTAGCCGCTCACAAAGCTTCTGATTACATCACTCAAGAAATTCGTGAAGCCCTCAAAAAAGCGGATGAATCATTGGTGATACATTCAGAAGAAATTATACAGAAACGTCGAATTGGCAATAAGAAAGTTTTGATCATCAAAGAAATAATGGGGCAAGGTGCGATGCATGATAATTTGATTATGCCCATCGAGCCAGTTGGAACATTTGGCGCAAAACCAAATGTTGACCTTGGCAATTTGCCAATCCTATTGGCACCAACAGAAGTATTAGATGGAGGAATCCATGCGTTAACTTGTATTGGACCGGCTTCGAAAGAAACTTCACGCCATTATTGGCGGGAACCGCTTGTTAAAGAAGCAATGGCAGATGAAGAAATTGATTTAGTCGGTGTTATGTTCGTCGGCTCTCCACAAGCGAATACTGAAAAATATTATGTTTCAAAACGTTTAGGAATGACTGTCGAAGCCATGGACATTGATGGTGCCATTGTAACCACTGAAGGTTTCGGAAATAATCATATTGATTTCGCTTCTCACATGGAAGAAATTGGAAAACGTGGAATCAAAGTGGTTGGCGACTCTTATAGTGCTGTTCAAGGAGCCTTAGTTGTTGGTAATTCTGAAATGGGCGCAATGGTTGATAATAATAAATCAAAACAAGGGATTGAAAATGAAATTTTATCAAATAATACCTTGTGTAGAGAAGACGCCATTCGTGATTTAGCTATGTTAAAAACGTTAATGGGTGGAGGAACAATTAAACCAGCTGAACGTAAATGGAATCCGAATGTCAAACAAAACAACATTGAGATTATCGAAAAAACAACAGGAAGAAAAATAGACCTGGAAGAAAATGAGCAATCTTTGCTGAAAAGTAAAAAACGTCAAGAAATTTATGAAAAAGAATAAAATAAGGTGCAAAATGGATAGAATCGAAAAATTAAAGTATGTCTCTACTGAACAAATGTTTGAAGGGATACTTGTTGAAGTTCGAGATGCGAGCGTAACTATTGATATCAAAGGACGACTAGGTCAATTAAAAATTCCGCGGCGCATGATTATTTCAGAGTACGATTTAAAAATAGGACAAGAAGTTGGATTTTTGATGAGTTATCCAGAGGTTTTGGAAGAAGCAGCCAATACTCATTACGTTGAAGCAATCACAGAACATGAACGTCGACGTTTAAAAAATCAACAGAAGAAAATAAAAATGAGAGAGGAAAATGAGTAGATGAGTTTAACAGTATTCGAAGGATTACAGTCAGAAATTTTTGTACCAATCACACCCAAATCCGTCTTTACGCCCGTTAAAAAAGAGCTGAAAGAAATGCGGATTGCTTTGGCAACGGCAGCTGGTGTCCACTTAAAAAGTGATACACGCTTTAATTTGGCAGGAGACACAACGTATCGTGAGATTCCAGATGGAGTACCAAGTGAAGATTTAATGGTCTCACATGGTGGATATGACAACGCAGACGTTAATCGGGATGTCAATGCAATGTTTCCGATTGACCGATTACATGAATTAGTAAAAGACGGCTTTATTAAAGAAGCTGCCCCTGTACATTATGGCTTTATGGGAGGCGGCGGTGACCAAGATGCCTTTAATGAACAGACGGGACCAGAAATCGCACAAAAACTCGTAGAAGAAGAAGTTGACGCAGTTGTTTTAACTGCTGGTTGAGGGACCTGTCACAGAACTGCCGTGATCGTGCAGAGAGCAATTGAGGAAGCAGGGATTCCTACTATTTTAATCGCCGCATTACCACCAGTAGTACGGCAAAATGGTTCACCTAGAGCTGTAGCACCACGTGTACCGATGGGCGCTAATGCCGGAGAACCACATAATATTGACATGCAAACGGGTATTTTAAAAGATACTTTAGAAAGCCTAGTTTCAATTGAAACACCAGGGAAAATTGTGCCATTACCTTATGAATATATCGCTCATGTGTAAAGAGGGATCAGCATGCAAGGAGAAACATTAAAGATGAAAGTTTTCCATATGGAAAAAGTTTCCATAGGAAATCAATTTAAGCTTGATCACAATCAACTACAGATAAAAACTGAATTTGATTGTCTGTGTGAGGATGTCAAATCCTTGACGATCCGATTGTTAGAGCCAGATCAGTTAGACCTAAAAACAAATACTATCATGGATATTTTACCAATTTCTGCTAAAGTATTAGGCGTTTTGGGGACGGGTATCACCCATACATTAACGGGAGTGTCGGTCATAATGACCGGCACAATCGATGAGGGTGAACAGCTCCATGAGTTTGGTTCTTCTGATGGTGTATTGCGTGATCATTTATTTTTAAATCGACCGGGCACACCTAACGCAGAGGATTACATTATTTTGATTGACTTACTTGTCAAGAAAGGAACACCTTTCGATCGTGAGTTATGTTTAAAATTGTTTCGGATAGTTGACAATTATCTGCAGGAAATCCGAGAACAATTAAAGTTGCTAGATGGTAAGGAAGCAACGGAAACACATATCTATGAAGAAAAAAGAAATCCGGGAAAGCCAAAAGTGACGTTGGTCAAGCAGGTAGCTGGCCAAGGTGCGATGTACGATATGTTATTATTTCCAGATGAACCTAGTGGGTTTAAGGGTGGTCATTCGATTATCGATATGAATAATATGCCCATCTTTTTATCTGCCAATGAGTATCGTGATGGTGCCATTCGTTCAATGGTCTAATTGTTAGAAAAGGGGATTTTTATGGGAGTAGGACCATCAACTAAAGAAACTTCGATGCACCTTTTTAAAGATCCTTTACTGGATGTTTTAAGCAAAGATCCTGACATTGATTTCCAAGGTGTTATTATTATTGGCACACCTCAAAGCAATGAAATGAAGCATCTAGTCGGACAACGAACAGCTACTTGGCTAGAAGCGATGGCTACAGATGGCGTTGTTTTATCAACAGATGGTTGGGGAAATTCAGACATCGATTTTGCCAATACCCCTAGAAGAAATAGGTTGTCGTGGCCTCAGTGTTATTGGGCTCAAATTTATTGGGAAACAAGCCAAGTTTGTCGTAGAAAATGATTATACAAAATATGTGCTGGATTTTAATAAATCACAAGCAGGGATTGAAACGGAAGTGGTTGGAGAAAATACGATCACTTTCTATGATGCAGTTAAAGCGCTCGCTTTTATAAAACTAAAGATGCGTAAAGATAATCAAAAATTGAAGTAACGTGGAGGTTAGTATGAAAGTATAAAAAATGATATCAGTAGTAGATACCCATACAGCTGGTGAAGCCGCTCGGTTAATTGTAGGAGGCATTCCTAAATTTCATGGAAAAACGATGGCGGATAAAAAAATATACCTGGAAACACAAGCAGATGATTTACGTAAAATGCTAATGCATGAACCACGAGGGCATAAAAATATGTTCGGGGCTTTTATTTGTGAACCGGTTCATGATGAGGCAGACTACGGGATTATTTTCATGGATTCTGGTGGTTATTTAAATATGTGCGGTCACAATACCATTGCGGCAATGACAGCAGCTGTAGAATTGGGCTGGGTAGATGTAGGAGAAGGCACCCGTGTGGTTAAAGTAACGCAAGATACACCTGCGGGGATTGTTTGCGGAGAGGTTCGTCTGGATGAAGATTACTCTGCGGAATCAGTCTCTTTTGAAAACGTGGAATCCTTTCTATATAAAGAAAATGTGGCAGTGAATGTGCCCGATATTGGGACAGTTCATGTGGATATTTCTTTTGGCGGAAGTTTTTTTGCCATATTAAAAGCCGAAGAAGTAGGTTTAACCATTGAACCGAAGAATGCGTCAAAATTTACTGAAGTGGGGCTAAAAATTCGCGAAGCGATTAATCAAACGATTGAGATCCAACATCCTCGGTTAAAACATATTAACACCGTTGATTTAGTCGAATTTTATGGTCCTGCTAAAAGTCCTGAAGCTACTTATCAAAATGTCGTGGTATTCGGGGATGGACAAGTTGATCGTTCACCTTGCGGAACGGGAACGAGTGCTAAATTAGCAACTTTGTATGCAAAAAATGAGTTGAAAATTGGTGAAAGTTTTGTTTATGAAAGTATTTTAGGAACGATGTTTAAGGGAGAAATTACAAAGGAAACACGTGTAGGAAACTATCAAGCGATTATTCCCAAAGTGACGGGATCTGCTTATATTACAGGATTTAATCAATTCCTTGTCGATCCTAAAGACTCATTAAAAAATGGATTTTTACTTGATTAAAATACACGGTATAACCATCCAAAGTGTGAATTGAATTCTCTAGTCCTAGCCATTAACAGATGGTTACATAAAAAATGATGGGTTAGTAAAACTCTGCTTACTATTAAGGAGGTATCATGGTACAACTACTGTTGGGTTTATTAAGCGTTTTATTACTCTATTTCTTATTCTTTTTTGTTCTCGACTTACTTGCAAATAAAGGAAATTGGGGTGGAGGAAATTATCTTATTTCTGGAACAATTGGGTTAATTACCGATTTTTTAGATACATTAGGGATTGGTAGTTTTGCGCCAACAACCATGTTACTAGAATTTACCAAGCAATTAGATAACGATCGACAATTACCAGGAACGCTCAATGTGGCACACTCTATTCCGGTAATCATTGAAGCTTTTATTTTCATTACTGTTGTTAAAGTATCACCTATTACTCTGTTTTCATTAGTTGCAGCAGCAATTGTGGGTTCGTTTGTGGGTTCGAAAACAGTCAGTAAGCTACCTGAAAAAAAGGTGCAGTTTTTTATGGGACTTGCTCTGATTGTGACAGCAATTTTAATGGGGCTAAAACAAGCTGGAATGCTGGATCTCTTAGGCTCTGGAAATGAAGCGACTGCTTTAACAGGTCTTAAGCTAATCATCGGCGTCATCGGTAATTTCCTCTTAGGTGCATTAATGACGATTGGCGTAGGTTTATATGCACCATGTATGGCATTAGTATACATGTTGGGGTTAAGTCCGCTTGTTGCTTTTCCTATTATGATGGCTTCTTGCGCAGGATTGATGCCCGTTGCTTCAGGTAACTTTATTAAATCTGGTGATTATGCGCGTAAAGTTAGTTTGGCAATTACGATTGGTGGAGTGATTGGGATAATTATTGGTGTTAAATTTGTCACAAGCTTAGATTTGAATATGCTGACTTGGGTAATCATTGCTGTAATTATTTACTCAGGAATTACATATATGCGAAAAGGAATGTTTTCTAAAAAATAGAAAAGCTTAATCTAGTAGCAAAATGTGAAGGAGTGGAAAGAACTGTACAGCCACTTCTTCATTTTTAGTACACCAAACTAGCATAGTTATTTTAATGATTTGCCCGCTATTTTCTGATTGTTGGTGTAACTATAGAAAATGAAACAGTAAGCGGCAGAGGAAAAGTCATCAATTACTACACTATATGAAAAGGAAGTGGATGCCAATGAAAAAAGAAATCGAACAATTAATTATTTGTGGTGGATGTAACGCTAAGATTGGTCCTGGAAATCTAGGGAATATTCTAGCAGACCTCCCTAAATCCCAAGATGAAAAATTGTTAGTGGGCTTTGATGCAACAGATGACGCAGCCGTTATTAAATTGACCGATGAATTAGCAGTTATTCAAACGTTAGACTTTTTTCCTACTATGGTGACAGATCCTTATTTATTTGGCAAAATTGCTGCTGCCAATGCGATGAGTGATGTTTATGCGATGGGAGGGGATGTATTATCTGCCTTAAATATTGTTGCTTTTCCTGAAGAAAAAGAACTACAGGTTTTAAAAGAGATTTTAAGAGGTGGGGCTGAAAAAGTTCAAGAAGCAGGTGGAATCTTAGCAGGTGGGCACTCAATCCATGACCGTTCAGTCAAATATGGACTTTCTGTAACTGGCACAATTCATCCAAACAATATTTACAAAAATAATACTTGTCAAGAAGGAGATCACTTAATCTTAACAAAACCTCTAGGTGTAAGCATTATCACCATTGGTTATAGCGCCGGGGCAATAACCAAAGAAGGGTTTGCCAAAGCAACAAAAAGTATGGAAACCTTAAATAAATATGCGATGGCTATCATCAGAAAATATCCAATCACTAGTTGTACCGACGTAACAGGATTTGGGTTAGCAGGACATCTTCATGAAATGTTACATGACAATTTTTCAGCTGAAATCTATTCAGAAAAACTGCCATTTTTTGAAGAAGCTTATGAAGGAGCAAAAGCCTTTCTTTTTACTGCTGGAGGACAACGAAACCGAAATTTTATGGAAAAAAAGATGGCCTTTTATGTCGATGACTTAGGGATCGAAGAGTTGCTATATGATCCACAGACATCTGGAGGATTATTGGTAAGTATCCCAGCTAAAGAAGCAAAAAAATTAGAAGAAGAGCTGAAATCAGCCAATATCTTAGCCAAAGATTTTGGCGTTGTTACGAAAAAAAAGACAGCAGAAATCATGGTTTATTAAGAAAAAAATTGTTCGATTAGTCTAACAAACTGATCCCATGATTAACTACACATGGAAAGGAGAATCAAAATGGTTAAAATTAACGCATTGGGAAAAGTATGTCCCCTTCCAGTGATTGAAACAAAGAAAGCTTTGGAAGAAAACGATACAGTAGAAACAACTGTCGATAATGAGATTGCTGCACAAAATCTAAAAAAAATGGCGGGACAACTAGGTTATGATTATCAAGTAGAGCAAAATGATGCACAATCGTTTACTGTACGTATCTCCAAGAAAAAAGGAGAGGTAGCTTCTATTTATGAACAAGAACTTACAAGAGAAAATGATATTGAAGACAATTATATAGTTATTGTCGACACGAATACGATGGGGCAAGGGTCGAAAGAATTAGGGAAACAATTATTAAAAATGTTTATTTATTCTTTAACCGAACAACCTGATTTGCCCGAAAAAATCATTTTCTATAATGGTGGGGTCCATTTAGTAAGCGACAACTCGGATTCCTTGGAGGATTTACAGATTCTTGCGGAAAATGGGATAGAAATTTATGCTTGTGGAGCCTGTCTTAACTATTATAATCTCAGTGAAAAATGTAAAGTCGGTGAAGTGACCAATATGTATCATATTATTGAAATGATGCGAAAATCTAAAAAAATCATCAAACCTTAAGGAGTAAACAATGAAGTCATATGGAGTGGTATTATTTCATTCGACACGTGAAGCAATGAGAGCTGAGCTGATGTGCCAATCAGCTAAACTATCTGTAAGAATCATTCCTACACCCGAAAAAATATATCTTAGCTGTGGTTTTTCTTTAAAATTTCCGCTAGAAGCTGAAAATCAGATACGTCATATTTTAGCTAAAAATAATGTGTCATCAGAAGGTTTTTATAAAGCGCTTCAAGTTGGATTGGATGTAACGTATTACTTATTATAAGGGGTAAAAGAAATGGCAAATATTGTAATTGGAACAGCTGGGCATATTGATCATGGAAAAACAACATTGATCAAAGCGCTGACTGGAATAGATACTGACACAACAAAAGAAGAAAAAAAAAGGGGCATGTCGATTAATCTAGGATTTGCTTACTTAAATTTACCAAATCAACAACGTGTGGGTTTCGTAGATGTTCCTGGCCATGAAAAATTTATTAAAAATATGGTTGCTGGACTACCTGGTCTTAATCTTATTTTATTAGTCATTGATGCTAGTGAAGGAATCATGCCTCAAACAAAAGAGCATATTGATATTTTGAATTTATTAGGAATCCACCATTTTTTAATTGTATTAACTAAAATTGATACGATTGATGCTGAATTGAAAGAACTAGTCATCGAAGATATACGTGATCAATTACTTCACACGCTTTTAGAAAAAGCGGAAATAATTGAAACCGATGCCATTAGCGGAAAAGAGATCAAACAATTACTAAAAAAAATCGAAGCCTACACGGAGCAAACATCAGTGCAAGTAAGTAGTGGAACACCAAGGTTAAATATCGATCGGGTTTTCAGTGTAAAAGGCTTCGGTACAGTAGTTACAGGCACTTTGTTGGAAGGGGAACTAACCGTTGGAGAAAACTGCTATCTCTACCCAAATAAGCGAAAAGTTCGGATAAGAAATCTGCAGGTACATGAAAATAACGTTCAAAAAGCATATGCTGGACAACGAACTGCTATCAATTTAGCAAACATTACCCGTGAAGAAGTCACGCGCGGGGATGTTCTATCAACCGCGGATTCTTTAGAGGAAAGCTGGATGTTGGATGTTAAGGTAACTTGCTTGGCAGGGACGGATGGGGGAATTAATCTATGGGATCGGGTTAGAGTGTTGATCGGAACAAAAGAAATAATGGCTCGTACTGTTCCATTAGGATTAGATTGGATTGGGCCAAACGAAGAAGGCTTTTTGCAGTTAAAATTAGAAGAAAAAGTTTCTGTAAAAGAAAAAGATCGTTTTATTCTACGCTCTTATTCACCCATGCATACGATTGCTGGAGGCGAAGTCTTAAACGCCGTTCCAAAAAAACATCGCCGATTCAAGCAGGCGATTTTAGAAAGCTTAAAAGCAAAAGAAAATGGCAATCTAAACAGTATGATAATTGATTTTATGTTAAATAAGAAACAGCCATTTACAGTAGAAAAAGAATTGTTGGCCTATCTGGGTGTCCCTCTTGATCAACTAAGCCATTCATTAGAAGAACTACAGGGAAAAAATCAAATCTTCTTTACCTCTTGTGGGTTTTTACTTTATGAAAGATATCAACAATTAGCAGGAAAAGCACAAAAGATCTTAGAAGAGTATCACAAAAAATATCGTCTACGGGATGGTATGCCTTTAGAAGAATTTCGTTCTAAAATACGAAATGGCTTGACCGAAAAAGAAGTTTTCGTCTTGATTCAATTATTAAAAAAATTCAACGTAATCAAAGAACAACAGAAACGATTATCTGTTTATGATTTTCAAGTACAATTTAATAGCTATCAGCAAGTCGCCAAACAAAAAATTGAACGTTACCTAAAAAACAGTGGTTATATGCCGATAAAAAAAGAAGAGTTAGCCCTTTTAGACAAAAATGCTGAAGAAGTATTGGAAGCTTTAGATGCCACCAGCGCTGTTTTTTTAACCCACGAATATGTTCTATCAGGAAAGATTTACCAGCAAGCTATTCAACAAATCCAGACTTATATCAAGAAAAACAAGAAAATGACACTGGCTGATTTTCGTGATATGACAAACTCGAGCCGAAAAGCTTCCATGCTTATTCTAGAATCAATCGATAAACTTGGCATCACGAAACGAGTAGAAAATTATCGGATTTTAGGGAAACAAGAAGGAGACTAGTATGACTATTTATTTAGATAATGCAGCTACGACAGTCCAAAAGCCGGTTTGTATGAAACAAACAATCCTAGATGTGCTTGAAAGTGAGAGGTATGGCAACCCAGCTCGTGGCGCTCATAGCTATTCCATTCGTGCTTATCAATTAATAGAAATGGCAAGAGATACATTAAAAAATTTTTTTCATACCGGGGATTTATATGAAATTATTTTTTCTGGAAGCGTGACTATTGCTCTTAATGCAGTATTAAAAGGGTTCATTCAAGCTGGTGATCATGTATTGACCACAAGTTGGGAACACAATTCCGTGCTGCGACCACTCTATCAATTAGAAAAACTAGGCGTTTCCTACGACATTATCAGTAGTCATCCGATCACTGGACAGTTGAATTATGAAGAATTTACTGAAAAATTAAACGCAAAAACCAAAGTAGTGGTCTGCAATCATGCAAGTAATGTGACAGGGAATCTTTTAGATATTGAATGGATAAAACGTTTTTGCCACAAACATCAGCTGTATTTAATCTTAGATATTTCTCAAACAGCTGGACATCTACCAATTGACTTAAGTGATGGGAAGGTCGCAGCGGCTTGTTTCACTGGACACAAAGCGTTACATGGACCACAAGGAACTGGGGGCATTTGTATTCACAAAAAACTGAAACTTACACCGATAATAACTGGTGGTGATGGTATGAAGTCCTTCTCTAAGGAGCAGCCGGATGAATTGCCAGCAATGTTGGAGGCTGGGACAGCAAATGTGCCAGGAATTGCTGGATTAGCAGCCAGTGTAGGTTGGCTAATGTCCCAAGAGACATCATCATTGGGAAACTACTTCTACCAAGAAGCGACGAAGATTTCAGAATTAACGTTTTATGGTGATTTCACGAAAGAGCATATAGACGTTTTTTCGTTGAATATCAGATCTGCAGAATCAGCTTTAATCAGTGACATTCTGTGGGAAGAGTTTGGCATTGCCACACGTTCAGGCTACCATTGTTCACCGCTAATACATCAAGATTTAGGAACTAAAAATACTGGAACTGTTCGAGTATCCTTATCCCGTTTTACAACAGAAGAAGAAATAGAAAAAACCATAAAGGCGTTGAGAATAATTGCAAAACGATAGAAAGCAGGTAAACGATGGCTAGAGAAATACAACGACGATTAGCAGATTTGCCTTCAGTGGATCGTTTATTAAAAACTCCTGAATTGCAAATATTAGAAAAGAAGTATTCTTACGGAGTAGTCAAACAACAGGTACAAAGTGTTTTAGAGCAAACTAGAAAAACTGTTTTAAAAGAAGAATTGTTACCTCCAGCGATTGAAGAACTCTGTATTCAAGTGATTGAAAAAGTGAAACAACGAACATATTCATTACAAAAAGTAATTAATGGGACAGGTACAATTCTGCATACAAATTTAGGACGTTCCTTACTTAGTAAGAAAATTGAGGAACAATTAAAGACAATAAGTTTTTCCTATTCAAATTTAGAAATGGATTTAACTAGTGGCAAGAGAGGTACTAGATACAATCATTTAACGCATATTCTAAAAAAACTTACTGGAGCAGAAGACGTCTTAGTGGTGAATAATAACGCAGCAGCTATTATGTTAATTCTTGATACTTTGGCTACTGATAAAGAAGTATTGGTTTCTCGAGGGGAACTTGTTGAAATAGGAGGGTCCTTTCGTATCCCAGAGGTAATTACCGCAACAGGTGGGAAAATTAGAGAAGTAGGGACAACCAATAAAACGCATATTAGAGATTACCAACAGGCTTTGACTTCTGAAACTGGAGCGATTTTAAAAGTCCATACCAGTAATTATCGAATCATTGGATTTACAGAAACTCCTTACTTATCAGAGTTAGCTCTCTTAGCACAAAAACATCAAGTCCCGTTAATCAATGATCTGGGTAGCGGTCTACTCATTGACATGCGACGCTTTGGCTTACCGTATGAACCGACTGTTCGAGAAGTAATCGAGCAAGGGTGTGATGTGGTTTCCTTTAGTGGAGATAAATTATTAGGCGGACCACAAGCCGGAATTATCGTAGGTAAAAAAACGTATATTCAGAGGATGAAAGAAAATCAACTACTGCGTGCATTAAGAGTCGATAAAATGACTCTAAGTGCATTAGAAGCAACTTTAGAACTTTATCTTGATGAAGAAGAAGCCATTCGATCCTTGCCTACTTTGCAAATGCTATCGGATAAGATCGAAAATTGTTTGAATCGAGCCCAAATATTAGCTGAAAAGTTAAAAAAAATCGAGCAACTCGAAGTCTCTATCGAAAAAGATTATAGTACGGTTGGTGGTGGAACGTATCCAGAAAGCTTATTACCTACCTATGCAGTAACAGTAAAAAGTAAGCAATGCCATGCGGAAGAACTGCAACGAAGACTAAGAAAAGGAATTGTTCCAGTGATTAGTCGGGTAAAAAATGAGCGAAACTATTTAGATATGCGCACGATTTTTGAAGAAGAACTTCATCAGGTGTTCGTCAGTTTAGAAAAGATTTTTTGTGAGGAAATAACATGAAATTAAAGAAAGAATTTGTGGTTGTTTCACACTGCATCTTGAATCAACATGCGGTGATACCTGGATGGGAGCGGGCTCGTGGTGCTTTTCCTTTGGCCATTTCTTTATTAAATCAAGGCGTTGCGTTGCTACAATTGCCTTGTCCTGAATTTTTGACCTTAGGAAAAGAGAGACCACCAATGACTTATCAAGAATATGTTGCTATACCAGGCTATCGTCAAAAATGTCAAAGTATGTTGCAACCAGTCATTCAACAAATCAAAGAGTACCAAGCGAATGATTATCGCTATTTGGGAATCATCGGGATCAATGAAAGTCCTAATTGTTCCATCTCAGCACAGCGAGGCGTACTAATGGAAGAGTATTTTGAATTATGTAAGAATCATGGGATTGTTAATCCTTATTTTGAAGTTCCAACTTGGTATACAGAAGAATCACAAGGCGATTTATATCAGAAATTAAAACTATTTTTAGAAGGAAAGTAAACGATGAATAATAAAATGAAAATATTGACTTTATGTGCAATGGCCGTTGTTTTAAATGTTGTTTTAGGTGAGGCTGTTTCACTAATGAAAATCCCCTTATTATTTTTAGATACGATGGGAACGATTTATATTTCAACCAATTTTGGTATGAGTTATGGGGTAATGACTGGGATTGCCACTAATTTATTAATGGGGATCATCAGTGGGCCGTTGGCTGTTCCTTTTGTATTCGTAAATATTGTTGTAGCAATTATCTGTTCTTTACTAGCGAAGAATGGATTTTCTTACAAAAAAGCGCTAATAGCAGGGGGACTATTAGCCGTTGTTTGTCCAATGATCGGTGCGCCGATCCGTTTAGCTTTATTTGGTGGTTTTACCGGTTCAGGAACGGACATCCTCATTTTTGCTTTCAAGGCTTCCGGTAAAGAAATGATCACTGCAACTTATTGGGCAACTGTTGCAGGAAATATTGTGGATAAGATGCTTTCTTGTTTACTCGTTGCTTGGTTTATGAAACGTTTACCGCAACGTATCCTAGTAAAATAAAAAGAGAACGACTAACAGATATTAAAGCTAGTCTAGTCTTTTATAACTACAAACATTCTAGCATTTGATATTGATTGAACAAACGAAAAATGTTAGAATGTTTTTATTAGGGGAGTGGATGGGTTCTGGTGTTCCCTCTGGTCTTCAAAACCAGTATGAGGAGTTAAGAGCTTCTTGGGTAGGTTCGATTCCTACACATTCCCGCCAATTGAATACATACAAAGCTAAAAACATTGATACAGAGCCGTTCTGTTGATGTTTTTAGCTTTATTTTTTTGTCGCCACTGCATTTCCACTGCATTTGATTATTTTTCGAGGTAGTTCATTGCTTGATCACTGTTTTCATCAAGTGTAAGAAAGGAACATTCTGCTTCTCGCTTTTTATCAATGCCCATGTGATTGAAATCACATATTAGTCTCGACATGGCTATTTTTCCATGCTATATTTAATTCGAAAAGAAGAAATTAAAATATAGATGTGCGCATCTACTACATAAAAAGACTTAATTATTAAGGATTTTTATCGTCTTTCTATTAATTCCCACATAGTTAAAGTTTTTATATGAATACGCCGGAAAGGAATGAGAGCTTGATTTCATTTGAACACGTTTCAAAGTCTTTTGGAGGTACCATGATCCTAAATGATCTCAATTTATTTATACCAAAAGGTAAAATCTTTGGTATCATTGGACGAAGTGGTGCAGGAAAAAGTACAATGATTCGTTTAATAAACGGATTAGATCAACCAACAAAAGGTAATATATCTCTATCACAAGATGTGAAAAGCAGCACAATATTTCAACATTATGCCTTATTGCAGTCAAAAACTGTTGCTGATAACATTCGACTTGCTCTGAGATTTAGCAAAGTCAATAAGCAGGAATACGACAAAAGAATTGTAAACGTTTTACATTATGTATCAATGATAGAGAAAAAAAATACATATCCCTCCCATTTATCTGGTGGGCAGAAACAACGAGTGGGGATTGCTAGAGCGTTAGTAACGGAGCCTTCGCTTTTATTATGCGACGAAATTACTAGCGCTCTTGATCCAACCGCTAAAAAAAGTATTTTAAATTTGTTAAAAAAAGTGAATGAGGAACTAGGAACCACCATCATTTTGGTCACCCATGAAATGGAGGCGATAAAAGAAATTTGTGATGAAGTGGCTGTCATTGATTCAGGAAAAGTTATTGAACAGGCAACAACCAAAAAAATGTTTTTAAGCCCTCAAAGCAATTTAGTTCGTGAATTTTTAGCAGATATGATTTATCCTAAGTATCCAAAAAAAGAATCGATTTCCTTTAATTATGTCCTTTACTTCCTGATGAATGCCACAAATTATGCTCGTTTTCAAGAAAGTAAAATGGAGGGGACGGTCTATGATATCAAAACCATACATATTAGCGGAGAACGTTTTTTTGCGATGTATTTTCTAACAAATAAAATTCCTGATAATGAATTTATTGACCAACTAATTAGTTATGAGAAGGTGACCGTTGATGTTTGAAATACTTTCATCAGAGATCATTCTCAAAGCAACTTATGAATCGATTTATATGGTCAGTATTTCTTTGGTGTTCGCTATCGGCTTAGGAGTTCCTTTAGGCATACTATTAGCAGAGACCAGAAAACAAGGTGTTTTAGCTAATTCTCTTATGTACACGGTGTTACAGACGCTTATCAACATCTTGCGTTCAGTGCCATTTATCATTTTATTGGTGGCTATTTTGCCTTTTACTCGCTTAGTTGTTGGAACTTCCATTGGAACAACTGCTGCTATTGTCCCTTTAACGTTATATATTGTTCCCTTTATGGGCCGTTTAATCGAGCAAGCCATTCTAGAAATCCCTCCTACAATTATCGAATGTGCCAAAACTTTAGGGGCAAACCGATTGGAAATCATTCTTTACTTTATTCTACCTGAAGCTCGACCGGCGATTATTTTAGCCATTACTAATTCAATGATTGGACTAATTAATGCCTCTTCTATGGCGGGAACTGTTGGTGGAGGAGGAATCGGGGATTTAGCTATTTCCCAAGGCTATCAACGATTTAATAGTGGGATGATTGTTGTAACGGTAGTTATCTTAATTGTTTTAATAAACAGTATCCAATTTCTGGGAAATTATCTTTATCATAAAATTAAATATTAAGGAGTAAACTTCATGAAAAAAATAATGACTATAGTCTGTCTGTTCGTATTGGTTCTCATTGGGGGTGGTTGTCATTCAAAAGATCAATCATCACACGCTCAGAAAAAACATGAAATTGTCATGGGGGTAACTGGAGGACCGTATAACGATTTATTTGATGATGCGATTGCACCTATATTAGAATCGGAAGGATATACGATTAAACGAATTGAATTTTCTCAATTTATCCAATCAAATACTGCCTTAGGTGAAGGAAAGATTGATGTAAATGTTGCTCAACACTCCGCTTATATGAATGTTTTCAATAAGGAGAATGGGACTGATTTAGTTCCTTTAGTTGCTACACCCTCTGTTCCGTGTAATTTGTACTCTTCCAAATATACAAGTAAAGAAGAGGTGAAAAAAGGAATGATGATTGGGATTCCCCAAGATCCGAGTAATGCAGCACGAGCCTATGCAGTTCTTGCTAAAGCTGGTTTTATTCAAGTGGATAAACAAGTGAAAAGTACCGACTTGACTGCAAAAGCAATCACAAATAACCCCTATCAGTTAAATATCAAAGAGATGGACACGAACACTTTACCACACGTGTTGGATGACCTTGATTTTGAAGTCATACCTGGAAGCACAGTTGAAGATGCAGGAATTCGACAACAACTTCATTTGATCGAGCTAGAAAAAATGGTGCCTGAATTACAAATCGTAGCTGCTGTGACAAAAGAAAATGAAAAAACGGATTGGGCAAAAGCGATTAAGAAAGCCTACCAATCAGAAAAATTTCGTACATATATCAATAGTCATAATAAAGATAATTACTGGATCATACCTGACATTTCTGAAACTGAGAATAGCAGTCAATAAAGATATTACATATTAGCAATTGAAAGGAAGCGTTGCGTTTTTACTTAAAACACGTTTTGCTTGTTCGTAGAAGCGGAGACAATTTTTTTCTTATTTTGATTTTTTAGACAAGACTGATTACTTTTTTAGTCTTGTCTTTTTTTGCTATTTAATGATTGATTTGTTCAAAAATGACAGAACAACTTTACTTGTGTATACTTAAATTAAAGTGATTTTTATTCAAGAAAGGAAATAAATTTTATGAAAACTAATGTTATTTTTTGTGGGCTGTTTTCTTTACTATTGTTAGCAGGGTGTCAATCGAATCAGGCTACACCAGAATCAACGCCAGCGCCAGCGACTACGTCAACAAGTACTGGTCAACAAACAACTTCTTCAACCGAAGCATCAAATCAAACAATGAATTCTGGGACGAATGCAACAAAAGAGATCAAAGTATCTGCACAAAAAGCGATTGAGTTGTTTCAAAAAGAATATCCAAATGCAGCGATTACCAGTTTAGAATTAGATAGTAGTTGGGGAAGTTTCTTCTATAAAATCGATGGTGTTGATGATCAAAATGAATACGAAATGAAGATCAATGCAGCAAACGAAGAAATTCAAAAACAAAATCCTGAGCGTTTAGATCAAGATGAACAAAATGGACAGAAGAAACAAGAAGATGCTTTGGACACAAGTAAACTTCTAAGTATTGAAGAAGCAGCAAAGATCGCTGAAAAACAAGCGGGTGGGGGAACAGCCACTGACTGGGATCTTAGTAAGGAACTTGGTACCACTTACTGGGAAGTGAAAGTGAAAAACGGGAATAAGAGTACTCAAGTAAAACTCAATAGTCAAACAGGAGAAGTTTTAGCAACTGAAAATGATGATTAATTGTCTTGATCCTCTTTGCTTTTGCTTGACTTGATGATAAACTAGAAAAAATGATTCATCAAAGGAGAGAATGACTTGACCTTAGAAACGACTTTTTTTAATCATACTTTTGCTAACCCTTTTATGAATGCCTCCGGTGTTCATTGCATGACAACGACAGAACTAGTTGAATTGGAACAATCCAATGCTGGCGCTTTTATCACAAAGAGTTGTACACTGAATGAACGTGCTGGAAATCCAGAACCTCGTTATTTCGATGTACCTCTTGGAAGTATTAATTCCATGGGATTACCTAATCGTGGATTTGATTATTACTTAGATTATGCATTGAACTATGAAAAACAGCAGACACAACCGCTCTTTTTCTCTATTGCAGGTATGAGTGCAGCAGAAAATTTGGAAATGTTGACAATGATTGAAAAGAGTGACTTTCAAGGAATCACTGAATTGAATCTTTCTTGTCCCAATGTTCCTGGCAAACCACAGTTAGCCTATGATTTTGAGGCGACGGAAGATTTATTGCAACAAGTTTTTGCCCGTTTCACCAAACCATTAGGAATCAAATTGCCCCCATATTTTGATTTGGCGCATTTTGATCAAATGGCTGAAATTTTGAATCTATTTCCTTTAACTTATGTAAATTCTATTAATAGTATCGGCAATGGTTTGTATATCGATACTCAAAAAGAAGCAGTCGTGATCAAACCTAAAGAGGGTTTCGGTGGACTTGGTGGAGAATATGTGAAACCAACCGCTTTAGCGAATGTCCGTGCTTTTTATACTCGCTTGAAACCAGAGATCAAAATTATTGGTACTGGAGGCATTCGAAATGGACAGGATGCTTTTGAACATTTATTATGTGGAGCAACTATGCTACAAATCGGTACCGAACTTCACAAAGAAGGACCGAAAATTTTTGATCGGATCACGAAAGAACTCGAACAGATCATGACAGAAAAAGGGTATCGAACCATCGATGAATTTAGAGGGAAACTAAAAACGATCTAATCGTTAACGATTCTCTAAGTGATGAAATAAAAGACAACAATAAAAAATAAGCCAAAGAATCCAAACATAGTTTCTCTTATTTTGGAAATCTTTGGCTTATTTTTATGCAATCCGGTGGTTTTAGAATAATAACTGGTGGTTAGCTTTTAGTCTATTCGTTGGTTTGCCATGAATAGTACCTTAGCTATTAGGATACAATAGGTGTATATAATTACTGATAATAGCACCACCGTTTCTAACATGAAGCGTAATCATTCTTTTTGTTTGTTGAATAGAAATATGAGAAAATGGCACAAAGGTATGACAAATAAAAGGAGGGATTTACTTGAAAGATGGCATGGAGATCGTGAAGGGTCTAAAAAAGAAGCAGTTCAGTTACAAGGAATTAGTCAAAGAGGTTAGCCAAAAAGTAGCAAAATTAAATCCAGAATTAAATGCGTTCGTTACTTTTGAAACAGATCAACCGATTAAAGATGAGGCACCAATTCTAAAGGATGAACAGCCTTTAAGCGGCTTACCGTTCCCGTTGAAAATGTTAGGACAGGAAAAGCAAGGTTGGTTAGCTACATCAGGCTCAAAGCTTTTTCAAACTCATCGCTCATCTAGAAATTCAAATTTTGTTTCGCAAGTTGAAAAAATTGGTCTTATCCCACTTGGACAAACAAATGCGCCAGAGTTTGGATTTAAAAATATCACCGACCCACAACTTTATGGTCCAGCTAAAAATCCTTGGAATCTTGCGCATTCGCCAGGTGGTTCAAGTGGTGGGGCAGCAGCCGTTGTTGCTTCTGGCATTTTACCGATCGCTGGTGCTAGTGACGGTGGAGGATCAATTCGCATACCTGCTTCCTTTTGTGGTCTGATTGGCTTAAAACCTTCACGAGGAACGATGCCAGTTGGTCCTCATGCTTGGCGAGGTTGGCAAGGAGCAGCGATTGATTTTGGTTTGACCATTTCTATGAGAGACACCAAAGCTTTATTTGCAGGACTGCGAAGTATCCATTCAGGAGCGCCTTATCAAGTTTCGCCAGCGGAATGGCAAGAGCATCCACCAAAAAAACGGTTGAAAATCGCTGTTTGCACAGAATCACCGATCCACACAAAAATCAGCGATGAAGCACGACAAGCAGTGACCAATGCGGTGACATTTTTAGCACAAGAAGGCCAAGAAATCATTGAAATCAATTACCCTCTTGATGGAAGAGCCTTGATTCAGTCTTATTATCAAATGAATGGAGCAGAAACAGCTAGTATGATTCACTCGATTGAATCTGGATTAGGACGACCGGTTGCTCAAAATGAACTTGAACCGATTTCCTGGGTCCTTCTAGAGTATGGGAAGAAGGTTTCTGCAGCGAACTATATCCAGTCGCTTCATGTTTGGGATCATGCAGCAATCACAATGGAAGAACTATTTCAAACTGTTGATCTTTTTCTTTCGCCGACAACAGCATTTACTGCTCCAGAAATTTCCACTGATCTTCAAAGCGATGAAATTCGGGCAAAAATGGCTGGAATCAACGAATGCAACGAACAAGAAAGTTTAGCAGTTATTTCTGAAATGTTTGAGGAAAGTTTAAAGATCACGCCTTACACCCAACTGGCAAATTTGACGGGACAACCAGCAATCAGTTTACCCACACATATCAGTGAGGAAGGTCTGCCTTTGGGTATCCAATTCATGGCTGCCAGAGGACGAGAAGACTTGCTCTTTCAAATTGGCGAAATCTTTGAAAATCATCAAAAATTCTATTTACCGCCAAGTTATCAATAATAGTCAGTTGAAGAAAAGCAGTTGGGACTAAGAAAACTTTAGACTCAACTGTTTTTTATCTGGCTGTCAGCTACCTCGTGACGATGTTTTGTCCCATTCATTTAGCCGAATCAAAGTGAACAAAAACTAATTCTAAATATTTTTAAGGAAACGATTCAAATAATAATTAACGATAGATTTTTTGTTGGATCTAAGGTAGAATGGGTAGGCGAAAATATGTTCGGAGGTGGAGGGATTGAAAACTCCTTTAACGATCGAGATGGAAACTTCTCTTTATCAATACTGTATCGAACAAGGGGCATTGTCGTAGAAGAGGTGACCATGCCTGACGACCATGGTATCGTGGATACGTTAAGTTGTCTCACAAAGTTTGATGGTACAAGAGAGTGGCGTTGCTATGAGTTGAAAGTATCAAAAGCGGACTTTCGTTCCACTGCAAAATTATCGTTTGTCGGGAATTACAATTATTTTGTATTACCTCAAAAACTTTTTGATGAAGTCAAAGCTGAAATCCCCACTGGTATCGGTGTTTTAGTTTATCGACCTTACGGGATAGCAGAAGAGATGCCAGCTTCTGGCACATTCATTATTGCTAAAAAAGCAATGAAGCAACCGTTAGCAGTGGCAGAAGAGGCGCTGCTCAACCGTTTTATGGCTTCATTATTTAGAGAAGTAAGAAAAGCCAAACAAATGGAACGAGGCGTCAAATATTTTCCAACTGATCAGTTGTATAAAGAATTAAAAAAACGTTCAGATTCTCAAGATCCATTTGCCAAAGAGCGTTATTATGAACGATTTATTGAGGAAACAGAAAATCAAGCGATCCAAGATTTACAAGCAGAAATCAACGCTTTACAGCAAGATTATGAGAATCTGCGACAAAAGCAGCAAGTTAGACGCTTGCCAACAGAGCCATTGGAGTGAATAAGTATGTACTATCCTTATTTGAGAGGGAAACAGTTTGATCTTTTAGCATTAAAAGAAATGATTCAACAGAATCTATTATCTAAAAAGGTGGTTCCCATCATCGAACCAGTTCGTGATTCAGCTACCTTTAAAAACGTTGTCGAGTTATTCCAAAAAGTAAATCACCCGCTGATCATCATCGATAATCCCCAAGTGGGTCAGTTCAAACTTTTTGATGAACATTTACATTTATGGGAAGAAAAAGAAAATAGTTCCATTCAACATGCAATGATCATCACGTCCGATAATTACCAACAGATCATGGAGCAACCACCTAAATTGATCATTTTTGATGGACAACATCAGCCGCGTGATCCAAAAATATGGAAAGAACTTTCAAAAATGGATACTCATTTTTTGTTACCAGACCATAGTCGGTTCCATATCTGGTTACCAGAAAACAAAATCATCATAAAAGAAGCCTTTAAACCAAGAAAACACGAAGAAGATTATAGCGAAAAAATAGATGATTTTTTTAGCGACGACTATTTGTTTTTTAAAGAAGAGGGGAATCATGGCTTTTCAGATTTTACGATTGAAGGAAGTCGCTATTTTGATAAAGGCTTTCCTAGTCGGGCATTGGCACTTCATCTGACCTATGTTGATGCATATGGTAATCTCAGAGTAATACATTTTATTTCTGATACGAACGATTCAGCTAAGGATCAAGCACTAAAGTTTTTTGAAGCTGTTGAAAAAATGCAACAGTGGGTATTGAGGAACCAAGATCAACTGTTGATTACAACGGGTATATTAGCCCTGCTTTCTTTGAAACAACAAAAAAAATTTCCTGGTTTAGGTGTATTGAAAAAATGGACATTGGTCCATCATTTAGAACTGCTCAGTTTATTATTAGATCAGCCGACTAATTGGTTACGCATGTATTCTAAAATAGAGGAACTACATTCGCTGATTTGTGGTATTGGACATACAGAACGACAAAAATTGGTTTGATTCCCCTCACTAGTTTATGTTTTGAAGCTAGTGAGAGATTTTTTTGCTAATCAATCCTGTTTATCAAAATAAGATCATTCTTTGAGCATTTTTGTTTGTCGCTTAAATTGGTTTTTGGTGGCTTCTAACCCTTCATTATTTGCTAAAACAATGAGGTTTGGTCGTTTTTTTAACTCATCTAATTTCTTCGTGTCTTGCTCAAAAAGAGCGAGCCTTTTTTTGATTTGATCCGGAGCATCTCCACGTTGTTCTAAACGCTGCTTCAATTTGTTTTTAGCGATAGTCACAAATACTGGTTGGATCTGTTCCCCAAATGCATGGAAGAGTGCCCAAAAACCAGCAGCTGTTAAAATTGTATAACAATCACCATTTTTCAACTTTTGAGCAATCTCCCTCTTAGTTGAACCATATTTATGTCCCGCATATTCATCCCATTCCACAAATGCCTGTTCAGTGATCAACTGCTCAAATTTGTCTTCAGAGAGAAAATAGTAATCTTTTTGATCGGTTTCACCTTTTCGAGGAGGACGAGTCGTCGAAGTGACAATTTTTTCTTTTGGTTCAAAAAGAGCATTAGCAATGGAGGTTTTTCCTGAACCAGAAGGACCAATAAATACATAACATTTGTTCATCATGAATCTCCTTCAAATCTTTATTTCCTTTATTAAACGATACACGAGAAAGTTTCTTTTAGCAATTGTTCTTTTCGCATAGATATTCCAGGTGGACGACAATAAATTTTGTCTTATAAAAAACACTCTCTTGAGTCTTTAGAAAATCGTCTAAAGAGCAAAGAGAGTGTTTTAAATATACAATTCAATTAAATTTAATCATTTAGACTAATAAACCAGTGACGATCGCACTTAAAAAGCTGACTAATGTGGCAGTCAATAAGATTTTTAATCCATGTTTCGCAACTAAGTTTCCTTTTTCTTCATTTAGACCTTTCATAGCACCCGAAATGATTCCAATGGAAGAGAAGTTAGCAAAAGATACTAAAAAGACAGATAAAATAGCTGTTGTACGTTCAGTAAAATGCAGGTTCCCAGTGGCTAGTTCTGTCATCGCAACAAATTCATTTGTCACAAGTTTCGTCGCCATGATACTACCCGCATCCACAGCTTCTTTCCAAGGAATCCCGCTGATAAATGCTAGTGGAGCAAAGATATAACCAAGAATTTCTTGGAAAGAGATCCCAAAGATTCCACTAAAAATGGCATTGATCATAGCAATAAGAGCAACGAATCCAATCAACATAGCAGCAACTGTAATCGCTACATGAAAGCCGTCAAGAATATATTCTCCAAGCATTTGGAAGAAAGTTTGTTCTTTGTTTTCTTCAATGATCAACTCATCTTCTTTTTCTTCTAATTCATAGGGATTAACGATGGAGGCCAAGATATACCCACCGAATAAGTTCAATACCAGCGCAGTAATTACATATTTAGAATCGATCAACGCCATATAAGAACCTACGATCGACATCGAAACAGTCGACATGGCAGAAACGCTCATGGTAAATAAACGTTTTTCAGATAAGAAAGGCAATTCTTTTTTTATTGAAATAAAAACTTCAGATTGACCTAGTATTGCTGAAGCAACACCGTTGTAAGATTCTAATTTCCCCATACCATTGATTTTACTTAAACCCAATCCAACTGCCTTCATGAATAATGGCAAGATCTTGATATAACGCAAAATCCCGATGATTGCAGAAATAAAAACAATCGGCATCAAAACATTTAAGAAAAACGGCGCACTGCCTTTATTGGCTACCCCAGCAAAAACAAAATTGACTCCTTCACCTGCAAACGCTAGTAAATGATCGAATACTTTCGCTAACATGGAAACGACTGCTGTACCAAAAGTCGTTCGTAACAAAATAAAACCAAAAATAAATTGCAATACGATCATCAATAGTAAAGGTTTTACTTTGATGGCTTTCTTGTTGGTACTAATCAAAAAAGCAAGGCTAAAAATAAAAAGTAATCCAATAATTCCTAAAATCTGACTCAAACTATCACTCCTAATCAAAATTCCGTTTAATTTTACACGTTTTATCGTTAAAATACTAATTTTTTGCTAAGATTATCATCGCTTTTTTAGACTGAAACGCATACATTTCAATTGAAACGGATACAACAAAATAAAACTCTTAAAAGATTATCAGTTGCACTTTTTCAGGTGCAATTTAAATAAAATCTTTTAAGAGTTTATTCAGCTATTTGTTCATAAAAAAACAATGCTTATTGATAAAATAAATTTTCCGATGGATAGAAGGGAGCACTTGTGATATCAATACCTAATTGTTTCAACGTTTGTTCATCATTTTTATTGACGATGACTGTCGAGTGAGCTTGAGCACCATCTAATTCAGCAAGTTTGTCATAAGCTACTTGAGCGATAGGGTTGGTTACCGCACTGATCGAAAGAGCAATCAGTACTTCATTTAGGCTCAATGTATCAACGGAAGAATGCAGTGCGGCAGACTTCATCCCTTGAATCCGTTCTAGAACAAGCGGCGACAACAATGGAATATTATCTGAGATATGTGCTAAATGTTTGATCGCATTTAAAATGACGGCAGCAGAAGCATTCATTAAAGAACTGGTGCGTCCTGTAATGATCACTTCATCGGGTAATTGGATCGCGATCACCGCAGAAGGATCGTTGCTGTCATTTTGAACAGTTTTTGCATACTCATGAGCAGGCAATACCACTTGACGGTCTTCAGGTTGAAGACCTACTTCTTCCATGATCAATTTAATTCGATTTACTGCTTCCTCATCAATCAATCCTTTTTTGAAATCACACTCTGTTTGGAAATAGCGGCGGATGATTTCTTGTCGAGAAGCTTCTTGCACAACTTCATCATCAACGATTCCGAATCCCACACGATTCACACCCATATCGGTAGGGGATTGATAGATTGATTCTTTACCAGTGATTTTTTCAATGATCCGTTTGATTACTGGAAAGGTTTCAACATCTCGATTATAGTTTACAGCAACCTTGCCATAGGCATCATAATGGAAGGAATCGATCATATTGACATCTTTTAAATCCACAGTGGCAGCTTCATAGGCAATGTTTAGTGGATGTTTCAATGGGACATTCCAAACAGGGAAGGTCTCAAATTTTGAATAACCTGCTGATTGTCCTTTTTGGCTTTCATGATAAAGCTGATTCAAACATGTTGCTAGTTTGCCACTACCAGGTCCAGGAGCAGTAACAACAACGATTGGCTTACTGGTCTCAATATATTCATTTTTGCCAAAGCCGTTTTCAGAAACGATTTTTTCAACATTAATTGGATAATCTTCAATTTCTGAATGTTTGTAGACTTTGATATTACGTCTTTCTAATTTATTGACGAAGACATTCGTAGCTGGCTGACCATTGTAACGAGTAATGACGACACTATTGATAGATAATCCGTAGCCACGCATTTCGTCGATCAAGCGTAAAATATCCATGTCATAAGTGATACCATAATCCCCACGAATTTTATTACGTTCAATGTCTCCAGCGTAGACGCAAATCAAGATTTCTGCTTGATCTTTTAATTTTTGTAACAATTTGATTTTTGCATCTTCTTCAAAGCCAGGCAAAACACGTTTGGCATGCTTATCATCGACCAATTTGCCTCCAAATTCTAAATATAATTTGTCATAGTGATTCACTCGTTCAAGGATATATGCTGATTGTTCTTCGATATATTTCTCTGAATCAAAACCGATTTTTTTCACGAGATTCCCTCCTTAAGTACTAAAGCATTTTTTCATTTTTTTTGATTTTCGTCAACTAGTAACTAACACCGGATTAAAACAACAGATAAAATCTCAAATCTGGCTTGTTTCATCTTAAATTCATTGGTATGATAGTTTTGGTAAGGAAGGTGTCACATGAAAAAAAGACAGAAAAAGAAAAACGCATATAAACAATATATCCGTTCGATTTTTACCGGTTATGAAAAAATGCTCGAAAATACTGATTTAGAAGAGATGAAGTTTACTTATTTGAATGAAGAAACACTATTATCTCGTGATGAAAATCTGCGCATTCACTTCACAACCAGAGATCTGCCTCAAAAATAAGAAAATTACTGAGTGAAAAAGAGTGGGGGGATCTGTAGTAACCCCCAAAAGTTAGAATCTAACTTTTGGAGGTCGCTTCAATCCTCTTTCCACTCTTTTGTTTTACTCTCGATACGTAAGATTATTCAATAGTGAAAGTACAATAATCAGACCTTATCAAAACGGTGGATAATCAATGAATATTGATTAAAAGATACATAGAGGAGGAAGCCCTTTGTAACATTTTTTTCTATAAAATGGTACTATTAAATTATCAATTCAATAGTAAGTAAACTCAACCTATTGTGCTTCTGTCCAAGAAAGTGGATAACTGTGAGGAGGTAATCAAAATGAAAGAAACACCACAAGAAAATAACGAAGAAATCATCATTCAGCAAGAAGATGACACTACTTTTTTTGATATCAAAGAAAAAGCTAGCACGAATCTATCTCAACTGTTAGAGGATTTACAAGCATTTGAAAGAGCTGTTCGTGAAGAAAACATTCCAGAAATCTATCAACTGTATAATGGTCATTTAAATGAGGAATTGAAAAAAAGTTCGAATGAAAACCATGAAATCGATCAGCTATTAATGCGGAAAATTCATGATCGCTTTATTCAAGAATTTCCATTTATGGAGCTAGTCGAAAATATTTCTCCTACGATGAGTTATTACAAGATCGGTACGTATTATCACGAAAGGCCAACAATTGGCATCGATGCTAGTCTACCGGAAATTTTCGTTTTGCCCCAAATTGACGAAGAGTGGGGCACCTATGCAAACCAGGAACCGGATGACTACAGTCAACAAATTAACGAACTTGATGCTAAAGTCATCACTGCAAAAGCCGAGATTGATCGTCTGGATGAAGAATTAAAAGAAGTGGATCGCCAAATCTCTGATCTGGATGACACTAAAGGATTCTTAAATCGTAAAAAAATTGATGAAGAAATCCAAGAACTAAAAAAACAAAAACAAGCATTATCGAATGAAAAATTAGGCTGGATGCCTTATCTTGAAGCACCTGAAAAAATCCAAAATCAAAAAGCTGCTTTACTTAACGAAGCAAAAGCGAATCAATTACGTGCAGCGATCGTTGAAAAAGAACAACGACAAATCAATCGCTACTTCGGTGGGATAGAAGGGTTCAGTCAAGCCATCCATCATTTCCTAATGAATTACTTAGGAAATGTTGACCCACATAAAAACCCAGAAGTATCGATGCAAGAGGGAGGGGTAGAGTAATGAATGAGCATGAAGAGTTAGAAAAAAATGAAGAGCTGGAAGCACAATCGTTAGCAGAAACGACTGTGACGGAAGAAGCAATAGAAACAGATCCTGAAAACTCCAGCAATCACTCTGCTTCTGAAGATGATTTGCTTGATGAAAATGAACAGGTCACTTCTGAACAATTAGAGGCAATTGAATCCAGTCATCCGCATGAAGCGAGGGAAAATCAAGTCTATTTAGAAACAAAAGAAAAAGACCATCAAGACATTGTTCTTTTGATTGAAACAGCAGAGGCAGAATTAGCGGATTTACGCTTACGGAAATATCTACTTGAATCGGACTTTTCACAATTATTAGATGCTTTTGAACGCTATATCTTAAAAGCAGAACCTATTTCTCCGATTGGTAAGACAAGTTTGATCGAATACTTTACTTATGAGTTGCTAAAACCTTTAAATGATATTGGGTTGAAATTCTCTAATACCACTTATGATACTTGGGAAACACGACATTTTTCGATCAACTATCGTTTGAATGATTCCAATCAATTAGTATTTTCTTTTGTTCTTCCGACGATTGATCAACGATACCAAGTGGAATCACTCAACTTATTGGAAGTTTCACCAGAAACGATGGAAATCACGGTTCAGGATGACCGTGTGTTATCTTTGATTCGTTATTGGTCTGTTGAACGGGTATTCTCTGCTGGTCAACTGACTATTTTCAATCATAAGTTCAACCAAATATTAGCTCATGCACGTCACTTAGGTTTTTTAGTCAAGCAAACTTTACTAGATAACACCCAACCGTTACATCTGAATCTTCAAAGTCAATTTGAATTGACTGACCAGGTACTAGATGACATCTTTATCGTAGCGATGAAAAATCCTCAATATGATTTTGAAAAAATTGGAGAAGAAAAATACCAAGTTCTATTAGATAAAGGACAATCCATGATCATTTCCAAAAATCAGAAAAACCAAACAATGCTTGAAGTTTCTTCTGGGGAGTACCATCGATCAGTGATTGATTTCTTTATCAATTACGAATTTTTGGTTCCTTTGATGGTTCGAAAGGCTTAGACAGGATATAAACGTGTGGCAATCCTTAGAGAGATTGTCGCATGTTTTTTGTTCCGTCTGCAGGCAATAGATCACACGGTTCTTCCGAGAGATAGTTAACTGAGAAACTGTTGAGAAGAAAAGAAAGAAGGAAATAAGATGGAAAATTTTAAAAAGAGCGGGATGTTCTCTGTGATTGCTGCATTAGGTGCGAATATTTTAGTTGCAATCAGTAAATTTGTCGGTTATGCCATTAGTGGAAGTGCGGCAATGCTGAATGAAAGTATTCATAGTATCGTCGATTGCAGCAACCAAATTCTATTGCTTTTTGGGGATAAACGAGCGAATAGAGGGCAAAGCGAGTTACACCAATTTGGCGAAGGAAGAGCAAAATATTTTTTTAGCACAATTGTGGCAACCATGCTCTTTTTTGGTGGGGGAGCTTTGGGAGTCATGGAAGCTTTTGAAAAATTGACCCATCCTGCGCATGAAGTTGATAACTCATTGATCGTTATCATTATTTTAATTTTTGGATTAGCCATTGAAGGAACGTCATTACGTATCGCTATGAAAGAAATCCATGAGTTGAATACCGAAAAATTATCATTGATGAAATTTTTGAGAGAAAGTCGTCACAGTGAAATTTTGATCATCTTTACTGAAGATTTTTGTGCCGTGATCGGACTCATTCTTGCTTTATTAGGAACAGTCTTGACGATGGTAACAGGAATTGCGGCGTTTGATGCGATTAGCGGCCTATTGATCGGATTATTGTTGATGGGAGCTGCCATTTTCTTAGCAAAAGAATTTTATAGTTTGATTGTTGGTGAAAGTGTGACAACGAGTGACTTGATTAAAATCAAGCAAGCCTTTGAGCGTCCGGAAGTCTCTCGTTTGATCGATGTAAAGACCGTTCATCTGAGCCCAACTGAGGTATTGGTAGCTGCTAAAATTGATATCTTTGATCACCCAGAGAATGAATCGTATGCAATCATCAATAACATTGAAGAAACGATTCGTCAGTCTTTAAATGATAAAAAAGTTTATATTTATATTGAAACTGATAAATATGACCCTAATTATCGAAGATGACCATGCTGATTCTTCAGCAAAAAATGCTTTTATGTTGCATAAAAATAACTTGTTTATGATTTAAAATTTCAATATTCAAGCTTAAAATGAGAAAAATATAATATTGTTTTTAGATAAAACGGCTACAATTTCGTTTTTTTATGTTACAATGAGTCCGCTGTTTATTTGTTGTAATTGAAGGAGACATTTTGATGAATAAAAAGAAAAGTGCGCCATGGCTTCAGGCTTTGCACGCAGTAATGCCACTTTGCTTAAGTTATATACCAGTTGGGTTAGCTTGTGGTGTCTTATTGCAAAAAGTGGGTTTTGATCCAATCTTAACCGGTCTGTTGTCCATATTAGTATTTTCGGGTGGAGCGCAATTTTTAGTTGCTTCGATGCTAACAACTCAAGCATCTTTTGCAACGACACTTTTGATGGTATTTTTCTTGGAATTACGTTACACATTGTTAGGGTCGAGTCTTTCAGGTTTTATGAAGAAAGAAAAGAGACTATTCTTGGCGGTATTTTCACAATCGTTAAATGATGAAAATTATGCGGTTAATTATCTTAAATATTCAACTGATCCTACATGGAATAAGCGTAAAGCTTTATATGTAAATTGGTTTTCGATGGCTTCTTGGACAGGTAGTAACATGATTGGAAACATGTTTGGTTCTGTTATCCATGTAGATGCTGATCTCGTTCACTTTGCACTGACTGCGATGTTTATCTTCATGTTTGTCATGCAAATGAAAAATAAGCTGCTCATTTTTACAGGATTGTTTTCTGGTGTATTAGGCGTTACTTTCATGGTCATGTTCCAAAATACATTAGGTTTAATTGCTGCGACGGTGATCGCCTCTTTTGCAGGGTTTGCTTTAGAGAAAGCTTTCAAAAAAGAGAAGGCAAAAAAATTAAAACGATTAAAAAACCGTGGCAAACATGTCAATGAACCACTATTCAACTTCCCAGAACAGGAGAGTCAACATCATGACTAAGACGTATCTTATTCTTTTAGTACTTAGTTTATTCGTGGTGGCTTATGTGCCACGACTATTCCCGATGCTCTATTTTACCCATCGGAAAGTCCCTTCATGGTTTAGTGAATGGATGAAATATGTGCCTGTTGCGCTATTCGCAGCTTTAGCATTCAAGGATGTCTTTATTACCCATGAACATTTAGCCATTGCTTGGAATATCAAAATCTTAGCTATGGTTCTCGTAGTTGGCGTGGCGTATAAAACTCATTCTATGGCATTATCAGTAGTAACTGGACTTGCTTCGGTATTTTTGCTGTCGATGTTTTAAACAGTTCCAAAATTTTGCCTTCTCTTAGTTTTAGAGAATGGCTTTTTTTTTGCCTTTTTTATTAAAATTTTAAGGATGATTTGTCCTTCTTTGAATTTTTGCTATAATGGGAAAGGTATTGATTTAAATATAGATAGTTGAGGAAAATTTAATGAATAAAAAATTGATGCAAGGAACATTTTGGTTAACCTTTGCTAATTTGCTTTGTAAGGTATTAGGTGTTGTTTACTTGATCCCATGGCTAAGTATGATGGGGAACAATCAAGAAGGAATGTTAGCGACCACTTTATACAATGTAGGTTATTTACCTTATGGCTTGTTCCTGATGCTGGGAACAGTTGGGTTTCCTAATGCGATTGCTAAAAAAGTCGCTGTAGCAACGAAAGAAAATGATGAACAGGGCTGTCGAACGATTTTTCGCAGTACCATCAATATCATGTTTGTCATTGGGATCATTTCTGCTGTGCTGATGTATCTTTTTGCCCCGATGCTTGCAGGAATCAGCCCAATTGCAAATGTAAATAATGGGATCTTAGCAATTCGTAGTTTGTGTCCGTCATTGATCGCCATTCCAGTTCTTAGTGCAATGAGAGGTTATTTTCAAGGGAAAAACAATCTGAGACCTTATGGGACCTCACTAATCATTGAACAAGCGGTTCGTGTCCTGGTCATTTTAGCAGGAACGTTTTATTTACGCGTCTTGACCGATGGAACGATTTTAGAAGCTGTTCTGATCAGTACAGTGGCATCCTTCTTTGGTGGGTTAGCAGCAATTATCCATATGTATTTCGTTGGAATAAAAAATGATTATTTCAAATTAAAAGATTTCTTGATCTCTAGTCGTTATTTCAAGCATGAAAATCGGGCAGAGTCGGTATCGATCATTCGTGAAACTTTACCTTTCATCTTTGTGGGATCTGTTATTACCATCGTGCAAATGATTGACCAAGTGACGATGAAGCCGTTGTTGCATTTTTTCAGACCTGAAATCACGAATCAACAATTGGAATTTTTATTTAGTCGAGCGTCAGTTAATCCCAACAAGTTGACATTGATCTTGATTTCTATGGTTGGTACAGTCGCAATCAGCAGTTTGCCGATTTTAAGTACTTTGAGAAAAAAAGATCGTTTGCAAATTGAAAAGACAGTGGGAGATAGTTTTTCAATTGCTGTCTTGATTTTACTTCCTTCTCTTGCGGGGATGTCATTATTGGCGGGTCCATTGTATACCTTATTTTTTGGATATGATCCTGATAGTGTCGGCTATTTCCAATTTGCCTTACTCGCTTCATTATTCTTTTCATTGTTCACGATTCTTTCGACGATGTTACAATCACTTAGCCATCATATGATTGCGATTCGGCTGACCGTTGAAGCGATTATTTTGAAAATTGTCTTTCAAGTGATTGGATTAGCACTATTTGGCGGTTATGGTATGAGTTTTTCAAACACAATGGCTTTTGCGATCGTGTTTATCAGAGGTTATTTCTATATGTGTAAAGAGTATCGAATCGCACCTCTAGCTAAAATCAGATTTTTCTTTCTTAAAACATTCCGCTCAACCTTGTTGATGCTGGTTCTTTGTTCGATTGTATTTATCCTATTGAACCTCCAATTGACGATGACGTCGAAAGCCCATGCTGTTGTTTATTGTGTTGGCCTTGGTGGAATAGGTGGGCTGACATTTCTCTTTGCTCAATTTGGCAGAAATGGGCTCCAATTACTTAAAAACTTCCAGCATCGGCATCACTCAACCAAAAATTAGGAACAACATCCAGTTCATGATAATTTTTTAAAGCTACAGAAAGTGAGAGGGACGTGATTATTTCTCTCACTTTTTGAGTGAGAGGTTCAAATGTCATCTTTCTTATGATATAGTTAAATAGACTGGTAAAATTCTTTGAAATGAGGAAATTAAATAAATGAAACTTGCAGTAGTTACTGACAGTACGGCTTATTTGCCTGAACGAATCCAAAATCATCCTGATTTGTTCGTTATTCCGATCCCTGTCATTTTGGATGGGAAAATCTACAATGAAGGAATAGACATAGAAGCTGACGAATACTATGGGCTTCTAAATAAAAGCAAAGACTTCCCGACCACTTCACAACCTGCAGTTGGAGAAGTACTGGCGCTTTACGAAGAACTGAAAAGAAAAGGATACGATACCATCTTAAGTATCCATTTATCCTCTGGGATCTCCGGCTTTGTCAACACATTACATGCTATGAAAAACGACATTGATGGTGTAAAAATCGTTCCTTATGATTCTAAGATCACGAGTATGCCAATGGGTCACATGGTAGAAGCTGCTCTAGATTTAAATCAAAAAGGTCAATCTCTTGAAGAAATTATCGCACATATCGATCGTATTCGAGATAATACGTATGCTTATCTCATCGTGGATGACTTGAACAACTTAGTACGCGGTGGACGCTTGACTAATGGGGCTGCATTGATAGGTGGATTGCTTAAAATCAAACCGATTTTGACTTTTTCAGAAGGAAAAATCGTTTTATTTGAAAAAATCCGTTCAAGTAAAAAAGCTTTCGCTCGTGCCGAAAAAGTCATCGGCATGCGAAATGAGGAAATTGCACCACCTGTTAAACTTTATGTGATTCATGCAAATAATTTGGAAGTTGCCATACAAGAAAAAGAAAAATTACAAAAGCAATACCCGCATGCTGACATTGAGATTGGTCATTTTGGTCCAGTGATTGGTAGTCACTTAGGAGAAAAAGCAATCGGGCTTGCCATCTCTGCGCAATAATTTAGATTATTCAATTCAATGCAAGCATCGTCTCTCATTCATTGGGATACGATGCTTTTTTTGCATTTTTTCTATATAAGGCGTATAATCCTTAAAAGTTTAGTAAATGAGTAAATCACTAGGTTAGTAATTTACTAAAAGAGAAAGGATGGATTTAGATGGAAATCCCAACAAATTTAAAACACAAACCTGTTATTGTCGTTGAAGACTATGATCAAGTTGATGGTAGAAATGCTTTGCATACGGATGCTAAAGGACTATCTTTAGGGTTAGCACAATGGAATGATCGTGGAAAAGTTGATATTTCAGGCAAGGTATGGCGCCATACGGGTGAAAAATGGTCACGCCAATCGGAAGAACTACCAATCACTCGGATCTTAGATCTAGCAATTTTAGCTGCGCAAGGGAGTTTGTATTTTCAAGATGCGTATCGCTATGAAAAATTTTATGATCCTGAAAATCCAGTTGTCGATATTATTGGACTTCAAGGAAATCGAATGACGGTTGAAGTGGATACCAAAAATCCTAAGATCGATGAAGATATTATGCTCTATTATGACACGTTACAAAAAGATGGCGAATTGATCGGAGAACGTTTCCGAATTTTGAAACGTCTATTAGATGATTTAGGGTATTAAGGAAAAAAGGAGTGAGGTACATTGGAAGATTTCTCACTGACAAAAGACCGTCAATTTTCAAGTGTTGAAAAACAAATGATTTGGCAAAAGCCAATGAGTCATCGAACCAGTCAAGAAGAACAAAGAATCGCAGCTGAAATCTTTGAAAACTGGAATGATCCTGAAATGAAGATCAGTAACATCTTGCTTGAAGGGGATGCTGGGTCAGGAAAAACGCAACTGGCTAAAGCTCTTTCGGCTGATTTACAACTTCCTTATACGAAAATAACTTGTTTTGCGGATATGGATAAATCAGATGTCTTTGGTGCGCTATTGCCTATTGTTGAGTCTGACGTAGATGAAGATCAAGAATTGATTGATGCAATCAACCAAACAGAGACTTTAGAGGCTGTCTTACGGTTAATCAAACATCATTATAATCTTAGTACAGAAATGGCTAAATCCAAACTGGCTGATTTCATCAAGCGGATGGAACAAAATGAAAATAGTAACGTTCGCTATAAATATTATCCCTCTGAAATTGTTCGTGCGATCGAAAAGGGGTATTTGTTAGAAATCCAGGAGCCAACGGTGATCCGTGATGCTTCCGTATTAGTTGCTTTAAATTCCGCTCTTGAGCCAAATGGATTATTGAATTTACCCACGGGTGTCGTCGTCCGTCATCCAGATTGCGTCATCATCATCACAACCAATCGGAACTACCAAGGTAATCGTCCGTTGAATGAATCTTTGAGAGATCGGATGCAACATGCTGAGAAGATGGATTTACCTTCACTTGAAGTGATGGCTGAGCGAGCCTTAGGTAAGACAAAGATTCAACAACCTGAACTGCTCTTGAAATTAGCGGAGATCATTCGTTTATTAGATGATACTGCCAAAGCGAATGCCATCAAGGGAGTGGCTGGTATGCGTTCTTACTTTTATTGGGCAAATACTTGGAAACAAGGGCAAGATCTTTTCCAATCGATTTATCCTAAAGTTCTCTATAAATTGACCACTGTTCCAGAAGAATTGGAGATATTAACCCAAGCATTAGAACAAAGTGGGCTTCTTGAAGAACTTCGTGAATTATTACGGCAAATAAAGTGGGGACGTCTTTCAGAAGAAGCTTCAAGAAATCGAGGCAGAATCCTTAACGATGAAGAAGCTGATGAACGTAATATCGATCAACTAGCAGAAGAAACGTTGTCTTTAATGGAAAATGAGTCACCTGAGATCGAAGAAGAAACTCCACCAGTGGAGAATGCTGAGATTGAAGAGGAAAAAAAGGCAGAGTCTTTTTCATTTGAACAAGAACGAAGTCAAGAAGTTTCAGGTCAGGGGCAACAGGAGCAACAAGCAGAAGATAATTCAGAAAAAATGTCTGCCTCTGATATGGAGGCTTACGACAAAGAAATCAAACGTGAGTTAACGAAAGAAGCACGACAAATAATGAAGGGGACGATGCACGAAAAAGAAGGACTGATCGTTCATCGACCAAAATTTGAACTCAAAGCACAAGAAGCAGAACAAATCAGACAACAAGTTTTACCGATCGTTGAAACATTAAGCCGTCAAATTTTAGATTTGTTGGAAAATGATGAATCAACGACTTATCAAAAAGGAAAATATGAAGGACAACGGTTCAATGCGAGTCGTGTGGCCTATAATGACCTAGGTTATTTTGATAAGAAAAATCCACCCCACGAACAACCTTCATTGGCAGTGGCTTTAAGGATTGATGAATCTGGTTCAATGATTCGAGATGAACGAATCGAAGCAGCGAAAAAAGCAGCGATCGCCATCGCAGAATTTGCTAAACGTGTAAATATTCCTTTAATGATTTATGGAGATACAGCAGATGTCTCAACGAGAGAAAAGACCTCAATTTTTTCTTATAAAGAATTTAGTGATGATTTCCAATGGTTAGATGAAAAGTTAGTGACGATGAAACCACGACAAAACAATCGTGATGGTGCCAGTCTGAGACTAATCGCTAACAAACTAAGCCAAGAATCTGCCACGACTAAATTGTTGATCTCGATTAGTGATGGCCAGCCTAAAGCTTTGCCAGACTATACTGGGAAGAAGGCAAGGGAAGATATCCAAAGCGTTCTGTCTGAATATGACCGTCAAGGCGTCATCTTTGTGGCTGCTGCGATTGGACAGGATCAAAAAGAAATCAAAGAGATATATGGGGAAAATCGTTTCATTGATATGACAGACATCAACGAGTTACCACAGCAATTGATCCAATTGATTGCTCGCTATTTGTAAATAGCTGAAAATAGCTGGAGTCACGTATAAGTCCATTCATCGACTAAGAGAGATTGTGACAGAAGTTCCTAGCTCTGAGAACAAGCCGAAGAATTCGAAAATAGTTCCTATTTTTGGATTTTCGGCTTGTTTTTTTGTTAGAGCGACTGCTGGAACAACGGGAAGAGGTTATGAACGCATTGTAGCGAATGGTTAAACACCATTTAGTTTATCTATCAGACTCTTTTTGATCGTTAATTGACTGTTAAATCCTGACATTCTGCAAACCAGATAACGAAACAAAAAAGGAAACTGTTAAAGAGAAAACGATGTTATCGGTAACATCAACAAAAAATAGTGGCATTGTTTTATAATAGAGAAAAAGAGAAGGGAAGAAAACAATGACTCAAACAAAAGCTTGGTGGAAAGAAGCGGTCGGATACCAGATTTATCCTGCCAGTTTTATGGATAGTAATGGAGACGGCATTGGGGATCTCAATGGTATTCGTGAAAAGCTTTCTTATTTAAAACAATTAGGGATTGATTTTATTTGGATCAATCCAGTTTATTCTTCACCTTTTATTGATAACGGTTACGATATTAGTGACTACCAAAATATTTTAGAAAAATTTGGAACAATGGCCGAATTTGATCAATTACTGGCAGAAGCACATCTACAAGGAATCAAAATCATTATGGATCTAGTCATCAATCATACATCTGATCAACACGAGTGGTTTATTGAATCCAAGAAGTCACTGGATAATCCTTACCGAGATTACTATATCTGGGTAGATGGAACACCTGAAAACGCTCCGAATGACTGGCAATCGATTTTTGGTGGCTCAGCTTGGGCATATGATGAACAGACGAAACAATATTATCTGCATGTCTTTGCTAAAGAGCAGCCTGATTTGAATTGGGAAAGCGAGAAATTAAAAAATGAACTTTTTTCTATGATTCGCTGGTGGTTAGATAAAGGGATCGATGGGTTTCGTTTAGATGCGATTTCCCATGTGAAAAAAGATGAATATTCTGTTAAAGCAACTGAAAACCCCTTTTCTCCTTTTCAAAATGTTTCCGGGATCGATGAACACTTAAATGAATTAAAAGATGTTTTTGATGACTATGACATTATGACTGTTGGCGAAGCTAGCGGGGTGTCGGCTGAAGAAGGTCCAGAATGGGTCGGCGCTGATGGGTATTTTGACATGATCTTTGAATTTGACCATATCTCGATTTGGAAGCACGAAAAAGAAGGAAAACTTGATGTTATCAATTTAAAAAGAGCGTTAAGTGCCTGGCAAACCGCTTTAGACGGTAAGGGTTGGAATGCACTTTATATGGAAAATCATGATACACCTCGTTCAGTTTCTTTTTTTGGTGATCCTGAACATTATTGGCAAAAATCAGCAAAAGCAGTCGCAATGATGTACTTTTTCCTGCAAGGCACGCCATTTATTTATCAAGGACAAGAAATCGGTATGACGAATATGCCGTTTACTGCCATCGAACAAATCGATGCCGTCGATTCAAGACGTCTTTATAACCAATTGCTAGAAGAAGGAAAATCTCCTGAGGAAGCTATAGATATCGTTGCTGATACAACAAGAGACAATAGCCGAACACCTATGCAGTGGGGATCAGAAAAATATGCCGGATTCTCAACAAACGAACCTTGGCTGATGGTAAATCCCAACTATCATACACTTAACGTAGAAGAACAAGAAAACGATCCTTCATCGATCTTATCTTTCTACAAACAAATGATCCGCATCCGTCGTGAAAATCAAGGATTGATCTATGGTTCATTCAAAGAATATCTCGCTGAACACGACCAACTCTATGTCTATGAACGATCATTTACCGATAAAAACTATCTGATTATAGTCAATCTAACGAGTGAAGTAGCGGAATATTCATTACCGAATGAAGTTGATGTTCCTTGGGAATTACTTCTCACGAATCAAGAAGAACGTGTATTTGAACGAGTGGGTAAGCTTGATCCTTATGAAGCGAAATTATTTGTAACCAGTAAAAAAAGAAACTAAAAAAAGAAACTAAAAAAAGTTTGTCTTGAGCTTTCTAATGAAGTCCAAGGCAAACTTTTTTGACATACTGTATGAAGTTGGGTGACTGTACCTTTATAGAAATTAGATAATAAGTGAATATTTTATAATAAAGAATAACATTTACATAAATATTAGGTAGGTTATCAGTTAATTGATTCTTTTAAATCACTTCATACTCAGCTCGCGGACCACCAATGTATTTTGGACGTGAACGCAGAGCTGTAACATGCGCGGCTCCTAATGTTTGACTGCTTGGTCGAACAGGTACTTGAACGTGTTTGACATGCATACCGATGGAAGTATCACCGATATCGATCCCAGCTTGCGCTACCACATGTTCCACTTCTACTGGATCATCGAATTGGTCAAACGCTGCTACTGAACAAGCGCCACCAGCGTGTAAGGCTGGTACAACAGAAACAATTTCAAATTGTTTTTGCTCTGCTACGGAGCGTTCGACGACAAGGGCTCGATTAATGTGTTCACATCCTTGAACAGCTAAAGCGACTCCTAAGGGTTGCAATATTTCTCTAATCGTTTGGATAATCCACTGTCCAACTGGAGCACTTGAGTTTTTACCAATTTGTCCACCGACCACTTCACTGGTACTACATCCTAATACAAATAAATCGCCAGATTTTAAATTTGCTTCTGCTAATACCTCGTTGACCATTTTGGTTAATTCTTGTTTTAAAGATTCTTCTGTGATGCTCATTTTATTCTTCCTTTCATTACTTACTTTCTTTTTGTACTCTCGTTCGTTTTAGAGCTTGAGTGAGTGGTAAAGCCAATCCAACCCCTATAATATTTTGAAAAATATTTCCAGGAATAGAAGCTACCCCCGCAGGCCAATCATATAAAAACCAACCTGCTAAAAAATAGCCACTAATCATCAGACAACTACCGATAAAAAGACCGACAAATCGACCTTTGCTTGTTTTTTCGGCAAAATAGCCACTGACCAATCCTTGCAAACCATGGATCAATAAGGAAAAAAGGGCCCATTGCGGATAACCTGACAGTAAATCGATGAATAAACCACTTGAGGCACCGACAACGAACCCACCAAATGGACCAAATAATAAAGCAGTGGTGTAGATGCCAGCTTCGCAGAGCGTGACAAAGCCGTTAGTTGCTGGTATTGGAACTAAAATTGTTAAAGATAATGCTACTGTTAAAGCGATCAGCATGGCATAAATTGTCATTCGTTTCGTATTCAACGATTAAATCCCTCCTTTGATGTTACCGCCAGACCAGACACTGCCTGTTTGATCATTCATTTCAACACCGTTTAAAATACATTGATAAACGTAAGTTTTACTTCGTTGAATGGCTTGTGGGAGCGTATAGCCATGGACGAGATTCGCTGTAATAGCAGAAGAAAAGGTACATCCTGCGCCATTCACCGTTGATCGTGTTAATTTTTCCATTGTAAAAGTGGTTAGTCCGTCATGACTATACAAAACATCGATTGCTTCATCGCCATGGATCCCAGAGCCACCTTTAACAACGACCGCTTTGCTTCCTAAAGTATGAATAAATTTGGTTGTCTCTATCACTTCATTGATGCTTGAAATTTTTTTCTTTCCAGAAAGGAGAGCCGCTTCTTTAAGATTGGGCGTGACAAGATCAACAAGGGGGAAGAGTTCTTTCACTAAGCACTCAATATACTGTTGATTCGCTAATGAAGTAGTTTCTTTAAAAGCTAAAACCGGATCAAGAACGATTGGGATTTGAGGGTGCTTTTTTAAAAAATCTCGGACGATCATGATTGCTTCAAGAGAATGCAATAAGCCAATTTTGATACCCGCTAAGTCTGTCATCTTCTGGATCGAAGCAAGTTGCTGTTCCAACCACTTAGCAGGTAGATTTTCTAAGAGGAATGCGTTGTTTTCGTCTAACATGCCTACACAGGTGAGCGCGCTCATTCCAAAAAGTTGAAAATTCTCAAAAGTTTTCAAATCGGATTGAATTCCTCCACCGGCAAAAGGGTCAGAACCACCAATTGTAAGTATTTTTCTCATTGTTTTCCCTCCACGAAAAGAGTATAACGAAAGTTGTTAGAAAAGAAAACAGCCAATTGGCATATTTTTATGTCATCCAATTTTGCGTAGTCTTTAGATCACTAAAATTTATCTATCATCTGAATGAAACAAGTACACTGTATTGTTGGCAACTTAACAGCTAGAAGAAAACAACCTGATTTTTAAGCTATGCATACTCAAATAAACAACTTCATTAGATATCATTATCAATAAATTGAATCTTTTTTTGTTATTCCTACATTTTTTACAACTGAAAATTTTTTAAACAAAAGAGAACACTGACGTTATACCTGCTAGGTAAGAGGATAACGTCAGTGTTCTTTTTATTATGCTTTTAATTCTTTTTCAATTTGTAGTCGACGGACTTTCATTGTCGCAGTCCGTGGGATATCTTCATAATCTCTGATAATCGGCGTATTCAATCGAGGTAACTCATGCACTTGTTTCCACCAACGATCCCAGTCCATTTCGTGATTAGGAGCAAGAGCGATCAATGGTTGTGGCGCATTGTTTTTATCACGAACGATGACCACTTCCGATAGAAATTCTAATGAGTCTAACAAGAAATCTTCGATCGCTAAATTGCTATTGATTGTATCGATCAAATCCACTTGACGATCCTTTAAGAACAAATGCCCCTGTTCATCCATGCTGCCGTAATCACCGCTGTCCCACCAAGCACCATAAACATTTTCTTGGAAACGAGCATCTTCTTTATAATAAGTTAATGCACGACCTTTTGACAATAAATGGATGTGTCCATCTGTATTAGCAGGTAAGACGTTCCCATTTTCATCTGCGATCCGCGCTTTGGTTAAGTCGCCAAGTCCCACACCCATGTCTCTCGCATTACTCGTTTTTAAACTCTCTAATGTATGAGCTTTTAAAATCATCGGTCCGCATTCGCTTTGGCCATAAACTTGTAAGAAAACAGCTTCTTGATTAGGAGAAGTCCGTAAGAATGTTTCCATAGTAGAGTTGTTGATCGCATCAAAAGTGGAATGGTAATAACGAATACCAGCAAAAGCTTCTGGATATTCTTTCGCTGTAAAGCTCCACTGAACAAAGTTGTTTGGATGTGTTTCAAGTGCAATCGGTGGATTTTCTTTTAACATGGCCACAACGTTTTCCCCTTGAGCATCCGCTAACGGCATCATTGGAAAGCCCATCGCCATTAACGAAGAAATACCAATATTGAAGCGAGAATGAACAGGAGAGATATGGAAAGCCACAAGTTTTTTCTCTGCGATCTTAGTAAAGACAGTTTTTTGCCATTTGGTGCGCCAGCCCATTGAATGAGCAGAATGACAAATCAATTTAGGAATACCTGTTGTTCCTGAAGTATGGGTCATATAAGAAATTTCATCGTTCCCCAATTGATTTTGTGCCACTGGTTCTGCTGGTTGAGTCAATAGTTTAGAAACAGCAATTTGTTTTTCTTTTGATCCATTTGAAATGCCAGCCACTCGTTCAGCCGTTTCATCATCAAAAAGGATAAATGGATCTTCTAAACGGTCGACAAAGACTTCTAAAGTGGGGGTAGGGAAGTGATAAGAGATCATTGCTGGTACCGCCCCAAGATAAGCTGTTGCTACAGCTAATAAATAAGTATCAAAAGCTGAACTTTTGTAGATCATGACCTTATCACCAAGTCCGACACCCAAATGAGCTAATTGATAGGCACGAGTCAAAACGAGTTGGCAGGTATCTTTGTAAGTGCTTTTAAAACCAAGTTCCGGAAAAGCTGCTAAGGGTTGGTCAAAGATGATTGGTACATCTGGTGTAGCATTCGCTGCTTCTTGAAAATTAGAAAAAAGATTTAGTGGGGAATAAGCGATTGTTTCCATAAGTCACACTCCGATTTCATTTAATAGACAAGTTGGTAAGCAAAGTAAGAAAAATTTGTGAATTAAATCATTTACTTTGCAAATTAAGCTATAATCTTAGCACAAACCCTAAATAAAAAACAGCTTTCTTTGTGAAAAAATGAATTATATTTCGTTATTTCATTTTTTATTACTTGTTATTTCCTTGTAAGAGAACTCTAACATCTTTTGTTGGACTTCTTCAAATGAATGTTCATTGATATAACGATTACCATAAAGGAAATTGACGATATCCAGATCATCAAAATAAAGGGAAACGTAGTACCCGTAAGTTTTACGACATAATTCTGGCGAAATATTTTTATATACAGTGATTTTACTTAGTATTTGGCGAATCGTCCGTGGAGAGATTTGCTGGTCATGAGATGAACGAAAAGCAAAAGAATCAGGTCCTGTCCCAGTATCAGTTATTGCTAAATAGTTTTTAATGAATGGCAGTGCTTCATTGGGAATTGGCGACTGATTAAGCCGATTTTTTTTACGGATAAGATGAATGATTTGTTTATTTAAGTCAATATCTTTTCTTTTTAATTCAACGACTTCATGGATCTTTAACCCGCAATATAAAAGAATAGCTGCGATCGCTAAATTTCTTGGTCGGTTCCTTATTTCAAAGCGTGCTTCTCGTGAAGAGTTAAAGCCATTCATAGGAATAAACAGATGCTCAAAGTCTTGAAACAAAGAGGCGTCTATGAATCGAGGCGCTGCAGCAGTAGTTTCAGGAAGCGTTTTTCCTAATAGAGATATTTCTTCAGTCAATAACCCTTTTTGATACAAAAACCGTAGAAAATGATTTAACGAATATTGTTTTCGTGAAAGACCATAATAGCTATTTTTAAATAACTGGTTTGTTTGTTGATCAGCTGTGGTCTGAAACGAACGAGTATGCTGATAGACTTTATCTAAAAAATTTAAATAGTCTTGTTTTTCAAGACGAAGAATAACTTCATCTGTGATCTCTTGATCTAAAGCTTCGTGAAGATAATCCGTGAATAAATGAAAATCTTTTGCATATTCATAACGACTGCTTAATGAAAGCTTTTTTTGATTTTCTTTTAAAAATTCTTGGAAAATAGGAGGAAGCTGTGCGATGCGTTGTTTTAACTTTTCTTGAATGTGTTTTCGTGTTTTTTGATCCATAAAAGAACCTCCTTTTTGTTCAAACTGGCGTTCTATTTTATTATTGTAGCTTATTTTTCGTTTTTCTTCTATTTCCTTTTACTGATATCTATTTATACCAACGTTTATTTGCTCATGATTCATATATATAGTAACATCGCCAACTATAAGAAAAACTGTAACCAATAAACAGAAAGACAATGATCTTGTAGTATGAACGAATTGTTTCATGAGTTTTGTTTAGTGACATTTTGTCACTGTTGCGCTATACTTTTTTACAGTGACAAAATGTCACTATCGAAAAAGGAAAATGTAGGAGGGAAAGTAATGTTTTTAGCAATGAAAGAAATGAAATACGCAAAACTACGATACGGACTCATTATCGGTATCATGTTCTTAATTGCTTATGTCGTTTTCATGCTATCAGGTCTAGCAAGTGGATTAGCAGAAGAATTTAAAAAAGCGATTGATGATTGGGGTGCTCAAGAAATCGTTTTGTCCGAAGATGCTAATCAAGTGTTTGCAGCATCTCAATTGACAAGAGGTGACCTTGATCAAGTAAATGCGAAAGAAAAAGCACCGATTGGCTTATTCAGTGGAGCAATCAAGGGCAAAAACAAAGAAAACGTGACAGTCTTTGGTACGACTAACGATGCCTTTTTATTACCTAAAATCACAGATGGTCGGATGTTTGATAAGAAAAATGAAATAATTATCTCCCAAAATCTGGCACAAGATCAATATAAGTTGGGAGATCAAATCAAAATCGGTAGCGATGACCAAGCATTTACGATCGTTGGAATTTTTCCTGCCACTTATTATACGGTCTCACCAGTCATCTATACAGATCTAGAAACTTGGACACAATTAAAATATGGAGCCCAACCGTTTGCTTCAGATGACAAAAAGCCGATCAATGCGATCGTGACCAAACAATCAGCTGCAATTGATAAAGATGGCGCATCAAAAGATTTACAAAAACTGACGATTCCTGATTTTATTGAAAGTCTTCCAGGTTATTCTGCACAAAATATGACACTAAATGCAATGGTTTACTTCTTGTTTCTTGTCGTAGCAGCAGTGGTTGGCATTTTTATGTATGTCATCACTTTACAAAAAACGGCGATCTTTGGCGTAATGAAAGCTCAAGGGATTCGCAATTCATTTATTGCTAAATCGTTGATTGCACAGTCATTTGTTATTGGAGTCATTGGTGTCGCCTTAGCAGTTCTAGCTGCTTATCTAACTAGCTTGTTTTTACCAAGTGCGATGCCATTCGCTATTTTTTGGACACAATGGTTGCTATATAGTGGGGTCTTACTCGTTGTAGCAGTTGTAGGCGGCGTCTTCTCAATACGCACGATCACAAAAGTGGACCCAATCACCGCCATAGGAGGGTAAAAAATGAAGAATATTTTAACGATGAAAAATATCGTCAAGACTTTTGGTAGTGGACATACTGAAGTGACTGCACTAAAAGGAATTAATTTTAATGTCAAACAGGGAGAATTTGTCAGCATCATCGGTCCCTCTGGTTCAGGAAAGAGTACTTTCTTAACCATTTCCGGTGGGCTACAAACACCTACTTCTGGAGAAATCGCCATTAATGGTCAGTCTTTTTCCGATTTATCTGAGAAAAAAAGAGCCGATTTACGTTTTAAAGAAATTGGGTTTATTTTACAAAGTTCTAATTTGATTCCATTTCTAAAGGTCAAAGAACAATTTTATTTAGTTGATCGAGTCAGCCATCAGAAACAAAACGAAACAGTGATTGATGACTTATTGAAATCATTAGATATTTATGATCTAAAAGAAAGCTATCCTCGAGATTTATCTGGTGGAGAAAGACAACGTGTAGCAATTGCTCGTGCGTTGTTCAATGACCCTAGTTTGATCTTAGCAGATGAGCCTACCGCTAGCTTAGATACAGATCATGCCTTTGAAGTAGTCAAGTTACTTGTCAAAGAAGCACATGAAAAACAAAAAGCAACAGTCATGGTTACACATGATGCTCGGATGATCAAATGGAGCGATCGTGTCTACCGAATGAAAGATGGTGATTTGATCGAAGAAACGGAGGGGTGGGATGCCTAAATCGACCTTTCTTAATCTGCCCAATGAGAAGAAACAACGGCTTATTGAAATTTTACTTGAAAATTTTTCAGCTCGACATATTAGCCAAGTAAAAGTTGCAGATATTGTCGAAGATATGGCTATGTCAAGAGGGGCCTTTTATAAGTACTTCGAAGACTTGGAAGATGCCTATACCTACACGATCCAGTATTATTCGATTCAAATCCATCGAGATATTTTGAAATATATCAGTCAAAACAAGCAAGACTTTTTTCAAGGAATTGAAAATTACCTTGCGTGGTGTAGTGAGCTGAAACAAAAAAGTAGTTATTGGCAGGCCATCCGCTTTTTAACGAGAAGTGATGATTTTACCAATCACCAAAGAACCAAGCCTTCTGCTGAATCAGGAAGATTAAAGGAATGGTTTAAGTTACTGAAGGCAAATGGCTTTCACATTACTTCGGAAGAAGAAGCGATTAGCTTTTTATATTTTGTCATGGATCTTGTGATCAATTCATTGACGGATTACATTGCGAATGACTGGACTACTGATGAGTTGTTGCAAGATTATCGTTACAAGGTAAAATGGCTGCAAAAAGGTTTGAAAACCGAACGAAGTGAATCTTGAATCCACTCGATTCATTTGTTAGCCGTTTCTTTTTAACTGGTAAGTAGTGTCCGTATTCAGAAAAACACTTCGATACTTCTTTGTGTCATCATCGATAACCAAATAAAAACCTTCGATAGAAAGTTCTTATAGTTGAGAGCAACGATTTTTCCTTTTTGATTCTCCGTGATAGAATTTTTATTGTAAGAAAAGAAAAGGGATGACACAGATGAAGAAAATTATACTATTTGGTGATAGCATTGCTGCTGGATTGTACCAGGGGGAGGTCGTCCATGCATTGGACCATGCGTTATCAACGACCTTAAAAGCTTTAGGACAAGCTGATTTTAAGATCATTAACTTAGGAAAAAAAGGCGATTCAACGACAAGCAGTCTTGAACGATTGTCTCAACTTCCCCAAGATGAACGTACAGCTGACTACGTCGTTCTTAATGTTGGCGTTAATGATGCAATCAATCAAAGAGATAACCAAAAAAACTATCGAAAAAACTTGGAACAATTGATCAACTTTTTTAAACATAGCCAAGTGATTTTAATAGGGCCTAGTTACGTTGATGAAAAGATCAAAACCCAAACAATTCCTGAGATCTTAGTAGAGTATACTCAGATCGCAAAAGAAGTAGCAGATGAGAACAAAGTAAGTTTTATTGATTTTTATCATTATGAAAAATCTTTTGAGGACCCAACACTTTACTTGCAAGACGATGGGTTGCATCCTTCGAAGTTAGGCTATCACTTGCTAGGTGCTTTGATTGCACAATGTATCCAGCAAAAAGAACAAAATTAATCTACAGACCGAGTACCTCAATCTTTGCAGTACTCGGTCTGTAGATTTTTAGTTTCAAGTTTTATCATAACAAAAAGAATGAAGCGCGCTCTATTGGCTTTGACATACGGTAATAAACAACTGTTTTCTAATGGCGATATTCCTTCAACAAACCTTTTTGGATCAAGTCTTGTTTTTGTTTGAGATTCTGGATGTTTTCTTGATAGTTTTGTGCATACATCACGGAATAAAGAGTGTTTAAAACATAGTCGAAGGCAATTTGTGAGGAAAATGTTGCCACTTTAGCAAAATCTAATTCATCTTGCGTAACGATGAGTTTCATCGTTGCTTGTTTTGCCATTTCTGAATGTTCATTTCCAGTGATCAATACAGTTTTAGCACCCACATGGTTTAAATGCATCATAATTTTTTCATAATGGTGAATCCTTCCACTATAAGTTAGAAAGATGGCACAATCCTTTTCCGTTAAATTAGCTGCATTCCAAGAAGAATCACTATACTCTTCAGCTAATATCAAAAATTTATTGATCTTGATTAGTTTATTTTGAAATTTGCGTGCTGTGATTTGAGAATCCCCTTTGGCAAAAATAAACATGCGATTCGCTTGATTCAATGCTGTGGCAATCGCATCAATTGACTGTTTCTCCAATTGAAGCTGTGCTTTTTTGATAGATTGGATCGACAAATCGGCCATTTTTTTAGCGATCGATTGACTATCATCTTGATCAGTAAAAGGAAAGTTTGGATCAATGATTTGATTGAACTGGGCTTTCATCTGATGGACTTCACGACCAAATTCAAAACGAAATTCTCTAAAACCAGAAAAACTCAATTTTTTACATAAGCGAATAATGGCTGAATGCGAAGTATACGTCGCTTTTGCCAATTCCTCGATCGTCATATAAACAGCTGTTTCTCTATTTGCTTTGAGATAATCAGCAATTCTTTTTTCTGTTGTTGTAAATGCTTCTTGTCGTATCAATTGGTCTTCGATTAACATATGCTCACCTTCCTCATCCATCTTACTGAATATCCCTCTTTTTGACTACTATTTTTTGTGTAGGTTAAACATACCTGTCGATTATTCACTTAAAAAGAGCACTTTCTTGAACATTTTTTTCTAACTGCGCTCAAATTAACTTTTAAAGGGACCAGTCATTTATACTGATAGTAGTTAAAAACAAAAATTGGAGGAAAACGTATGTTAACAATTGCCTATCTAGGAAATGGAAAAAGTACCAACCGCTATCATTTACCTTTTTCACGAAAACTAAAAGATAAGATCAAAATCAAAACGATCTTTTCACGTTCAGAACCCACTTGGGAAACATTTGAGGATATCCATTACACCAATCAATTGGAGGATCTATGGAACGATCCAGAAATCCAACTAGCTGTCATTACGACTCCGAGCCAATTTCATTATGAATATGCTAAATTAGCCTTAGAGCATGGAAAAAATGTCCTGGTAGAAAAACCGTTTGCTGAAACTTCTGCAGAAGCGAAAGAGTTATTTGAGCTAGCGAAGCAAAAAGATTTATTTATCCAGTGTTATCAAAATCGTCGTTTTGATTCTGATTTCTTGACCGTACAAAAAGTGTTGGAAAGTGGAAAATTAGGCGATATTTTAGAAATTGAGATGCATTATGATTATTTCAGACCTGAAGTTCCTGAATCGGCAACGGAATTTTCAACAGTCAATAGTTATCTCTACGGTCATGCTTGTCACACAGTAGATCAAGTAATTTCTTACTTTGGCGAACCAGATGACATCCACTATGATGTGCGCCAATTATTAGGAACGGGACGAATGAATGATTATTTCGATTTAGATTTTTATTATGGAACAATGAAAATCTCTGTCAAATCAAGCTATTTTCGTATTAAGGAACGCCCAAGCTTTGTGGTTTATGGGAAGAAAGGGATGTTTGTAAAACAGACAAAAGATCGACAAGAAGAGCATCTTAAACTATTTTATTTCCCGGACCATCAAGATTTTGGTATTGATTTACCAGAACACTACGGCACACTTACCTATATGGACCAAAATGGAAACTACCATGAGGAAAAAGTGATTTCTGAAGTAGGGGACTATAGTCGGGTCTATGAGGGAGTCTATGAAACGCTCATAAACGGAGCCGAAAAAGTAGTGAAAGACGAAGAAACACTTCTACAAATGAACATTTTAGAAACAGGGATCAAAGAGATCCAGGAAAAAGAAGCGCAAGCAAACAAATAAACCATTCGCTGTTTATAATCATTCTGAAGGATTAAGCAAAGATTGATGAGAACCAAAAAAACAAAACCATTAAAATATGATGGGGAGGACACCTCATGTTTTGACAGTTATTTTGTTCTTATGTACTATAAAATAAATAACTGTAAGGAGGAATTCTCATGACAAATTATAACGGCGAAAAAGGCAAACGTTTAAGAGGTTCGATGGCGCCTAAAACCGATGATGAAGTAGCATTAGCAGGGACAAATTCTGGTGAAACAGAAAACAAACAAGAATCGTTATCTGGCACAAACTCTGGCGAAGTCAAGGATGTCGCTTTATCTGGTTCTAATTCGGTTGAAGAGGAAGAACCAAAGAAACCGAATGCTTTTGAAAAAGAAGTGGAAAAATTAGCGGAAGAAGTAAAAGAAAAATTTGAAGAATTGACATCTAAAAAAGATACTAAAAAATAGATTTGTCAGTTGCTAGTGATCCTATGAAAAAGACAGCTTTTACGCTGTCTTTTTTTATCCAAAAACTATTTTTCCGATTTTAGAAAAAAATGGTGTCTGCGCTTACCTTCTTTGTATTATGCTTTATTTATGAGAATAATTTTTTCTCAGCTAAACATTAGGAGGTAATATATGGAAAATTTTGGGTTACAGTTAATCAATTCGAGTGTGCTTGGACAAACCGATTTCATAAGTCTATTCACGACTTATTTATCAGATTATATGTATTTCTTCTTAGGTGGAGCCGTTCTATTTGTTATTTTGATGTTGTTATTAAGTAAAAAAATGTCCGATAAGCCTGCAAATAAAAGCGGATCTTCAAAAGGTGCTTCTAAGCAAAGCCAATATAAACGAATGAAATAGATCTTATTTTACTTTGAACAGATTGTTAGTTTACTAATAATCTGTTTTTTTGCCATAACTATAAAAAAATATTATAGTAACTATAAATATCATTATATTGAAAAATGTTTCTATCAGAACTATAATTTTCATGAAAATAACATATGAGATGAAAAGGAGCGTGTATCAACATGAGAAAAACCAGTAGAAAAGTAGTGATCGTTGGAACAGGCTTTGTGGGAACAAGTATTGCTTATGCCATGATCAATCAAGGAATTGCGAATGAATTAGTCTTGATCGATGTCAACCAAGAAAAAGCGGAAGGGGAAGCTTTAGACCTTTTAGATGGTATGGCATGGGGCGAAGAGAATGTTGCTGTTTGGTCAGGTGATTATAGCGAATGCAGCGATGCCGATCTAGTAGTAATCACAGCAGGTATCAACCAAAAACCAGGACAAACTCGTTTAGATTTAGTGAAAACAAATGCTGGAATTATGAAGGATATTGTTCGACAAATCATGGGAGCAGGATTCAACGGAATATTAGTTGTTGCTTCTAATCCAGTAGATATTTTGACTTGCATTGCGTGGAAAGAATCAGGGTTACCTTCTTCTCGAGTAATCGGAACAGGAACAACATTAGATACAACTCGTTTTAGAAAAGAAATTGCCTTGAAACTTTCTGTCGATCCTCGTAGCGTTCACGGCTATATTTTAGGTGAACACGGCGATTCTGAAGTAGCAGCTTGGTCCCATATAACAGTTGGCGGAAAACCAATCATGGAATTTGTCGAAAAAGATCATCGAATCGACGAAAAGGACTTAGATATCATTGCTGATAAAGTTAAAAATGCTGCCTATGAAATCATCGATCGAAAAAAAGCGACTTATTATGGAATTGGTATGAGTACAGCACGAATTGTCAAGGCTGTATTAAACAATGAACAAGCTGTATTACCAGTTTCTGCTTATTTATCTGGTCAATATGGAGTGAAAGATATCTTTACAGGTGTTCCATCCATCGTTGATGAAAAGGGTGTAAGAGAAGTTATTGAATTATCAATTACACCAGAAGAAGAACAAATGTTTAAACAATCTGTCAATGAATTAAGAAACGTATTAAACACCGTGAGATAATTGAATGAAAAAAAGGAGAACGAGCAAAATGCTCATTCTCCTTTTTATTTTTGTTTTAGAAAAAATAGTTCTCTAGGAGAAAGTGAATTGTAATAAAATGGTAGCATATTAGGTAAAGTTTTTGGGAAATGCATTTGAAACAACAAGAAAAAAATGAAGGAGGTGATTGATTTAGAGCAGAATAAGATTATTTTTTTAAATTAGATGCAATAAATATTCTTTCTTCACTTATGATTATTTTATTCTAGAAAAAGGAGATAAGTACTATAATGCCTAAAGATAATGCTGAGTTGATAAAAAAAGAAATTGAATTACGTCCAAAAATTGCTGGGGCAAGTGCTAAAGAAAATTTTTATAGTACCATGACAGTGAGGCTTGAGCGACTAAAAGGTATGGATAGATTTAATCCTTCTAAACGAAAAGAATACCGAGATATAAAAAAATTTATAAAAACTATAGAAAAACGTACTAAAGAAGCATCGTCAAACAAGGAGGGTTATATACAACAATTGCAAGAGTTAGATAAACAACTTAAACAAGGAACTCTTCGGAATTTTGAACAAATAAGAGGAAAATCTAAAGAAGAAATTGCTATATTACCAGATTCTACTCATAATATGAATAGAACGCCTCGGGCATTTGAACAAATAATGGGAGGCTCAAAATCATCTGTTCCATTGTCGCATTCTACCCCTAATATGGATAGACCACCAGCTTTGCCACCTAGAGTTGGAAGATAGACTTCATACATAAATAAGAAAAAAAGAAACGTATTAAACACCGTGAGATAATTGAATGAAAAAAAGGAGAATGAGCGTTTTGCTCGTTTTCCTTTTTAATTTTTTTTTAGAAAAAATAGTTCTCTAGTAGAAAGTGAATTGTAATAAAATGGTAGCATATTAGGTAACTTTTTTGGGAAATGCATTTGAAACAACAATAAAAAAATGAAAGAGGTAATTGATTTAGAGCAGAATCAGCTTAAAAAGAATAAAAGATGACTGGTAAAATTACTAAATAAATGAAAGGAGATAGTATATGGAAAAGCAGAATACTCAGGAGTTAAGAAGCGTATCTGATGGGCAGAAAAATACTTTAGACAAAGATCAATCGAAGATGATAGATGCAGAGCTAGTTGGCTTGCTTGAAGGAAGAGTTAAACAGAAATCGGAAAAAGCTATTTATTCAACTATCATTCAGTCTCAATCAAGTTCATCGGAGAAACAAGAAGATCAGTCTCAGCCTCTAAATAATAAAGGGGAGTCCCTTAAAAAGAATAAGTTAGACATGGATGAAAATACTGGATGGGGCACCACAGAAAGATACTCTGAAAAAACACAACCTAATCCCCAAACTAACAGCCATTACAAATCTTTTTTAAATGAACTTATCCGCAAGTCAGCGGAAAGAAAGAGTGTACAAAATTCAGCAAATGGTTTAGAGACTGACAATATCTTGAGCAGTGGGAATTCTCAGTCCGTTATGATAAATAAATCTCTGTATCATTTGAATGGACGAGCAGGCATTATTACAAATGTCACGCCCGAGACAAGACACAATATTGATAAAACTACTGGATCTGACACCAATATAGCTTCTCCCGTTTCACAGACTTCTTATAATATCAATAGGTAAACCTGTAAGGTCGGTTTATGAGATAAACAATTGAAAAAATAATGTAAAAATTTAAGGAGATGATTTAAATTTAAACGTCATCAGCGCCGTATGAATCAACTAAACGCACTTGAAGGGCGTAGGCCGGATCTGTACCACGTTGATCATGTATCTTTGATTTTATATGAGGGGATGTTACATAGAGCAGACGGTGGATATGTTTCTGGAAAAAACGAATATGAAAAAATTATAGATAAAAATGATTCTAAAAAAAGGCAGAATGTGGACGAACAACAGAGTGAATTTTTATTATGTTAAGGATCTACTTGGCATAATGTATACAATGTAATCAATTTTTAGTGACTCGCTACTTGTATAATAATGGTGCACTGATCCCTACAGTGTATAATAGAGAAATGCTATATCAGAAATACGATACATTTTTTGTTTCATTTAGATCGGCAGGGATTTAATTTTATGTTAATTTTTCTAATTCAGGGGAAAACAAGAAACCCCATTATTGGTTTTTCTTATTTATAATTACAAATAAAAATAAAGGAAGAAAAAAATGAAAGAATTACAACCTACAAATCCTGTTAGCGAACAAGAATCACAAACTGCAAGTCCTGTTAACGAACAAGATATCGAAGATCGTATAAATCAATTTTTGCAACAAAATGGTGGGAATCCTCCAATAGTATCAAGCAATATTTTTTCTAGAAATAAAAAAACAAACTTAGATGTCTTAAACAAGATAGAAACGCTTGGAGACGACCAACATAGTAAACGTTTAAAAATGTTGCTTCAGGAAATGAACGAAATGCACAAAAATTTAAATAAAGATAACTTTAAAGGCCTGTTCCTTAGAGATCGAAAAGAAAATTACGAAAACTTTATTAAAGAAGCAGGATCAGATATTTCAGAAATATTACTATTCAATGAAACGCAACGTGTTTGGATAAATGGACCTGGTCCAATACAACCTGATTATGACGACAGCATTAAAAAAATGCGAAATCAATCAAAAAAGTTTGATGAAATCAGAGCTATGAGGAAAGTCAAGAAACTTTCCGAAAACAAACAGGATAAAGCAATCAATAAAAACCCTTCCAAAGAAAAATCAGAAGGTTCTTTCTTAGAAAGATAGAATTCATACATAAACAATAAAAATAAAGAAAGAGCAACTAGACATATAGATTAGTCGCTCTTTCTTTATTTTTTATTTTACTCTTTTTATTGTTTCTTCGGTTATACTGTCAAACTAGATTTATTCTCTAAATTGTATCAACTCTGTGTATGCTAGCTTGTCCAACGATTTTATTGCTAATTGATTTTCGGATAAATGACGCTTTATAGAACTAAAAACTGGGTAGAAAAACAAGTATCGGTGTCATTAGCGGTCTTAGACGAGTGTTGTAATGATTCAGGTTGTTATGTCGCTGGTTTGATTGCTAACGGACGTAAACGCATGACAAAACAACACAAACAAATGATCGAGAATTATAAGAGTGCTGTTGATCTGATCGTTAGTAAGGAGTGACTTGTATGAAATTGAAATGTAAAGATTATGATTGTTTTATTGTAGAGAATGTCACATGTGAATATTGTGGAGTTTTTGTTTCTAATTTTGTAAATTATGGATATGGACTTTTGCAAATCATACTAATATAGACAGATAAAAAATTAAATCGTGTTTAAATCTTGTCAAACACGATTTAATTGATATTTTATAATACAAAATAATTTTAAAATTTTGCAATGGTTCGAAAGAGTCATTTTTTTATCTTTTTAGTTTGATTTTGGTTTGATGGGGGTTTAATTCACTTCGAATCTACTTTGTATAATATATATTATGTAAACTAAAATATAAAATAGAGCAATGATTGATAGATGTATCCTAGAAAGTAGTGTTTTATCAGTTGATTAATATACCTTTAAAGTGTAAGAACGATTATATGGGGTTATAGACTGTTAAATATGCCTTTGATTTATGATAATAATTCACGTTGTTTTAAGAATCCAATTACATCATTATTACGCAACAATTCAACTTAATCTTAAAAGAAATACTATAATCAAGGAACATTAGTTTTTTATCTGTCTATATTAGTATGGTTTGCTGATGCCAAAGTTAAACTGGGAGATGTTTGTGCATATCTTGCCTTAGCTTGTTCAATATTGTTTTCTAGTTTATTTTCCAAACTTTGTTTTCTTTTAACTATATCAACTACTTTTCGAATCGATTCTAAACATTTTTCATCGACTCTTACGGCTTGATTTTCCCCACATTCTTTCGGTAAATTTTTTAGAAGTGCCACATCGTTCCATACAAAACTTCGATTAATTTCCTGCACTCCTTCAGCAATTAGGGTCGCCCGCCCCTTTTCATGATCAACCTTATATAGGTTATTGTTCCCAAAATATAGTAATGGCTCGTCTTTGTCATAACCGCTCTTGTTTTTAGCATCTAATGGATAATATACTACCGGTTCATTTTTACTCAGCCATTAGGATTCACCTCCAACCATGGTTGACCTGCTATCTGGTCTTTCTTTCCCATAGTTTCAAAATCTTGCAAATTCTGATTAATCTTCCCTAGAGTATGCGATTCCATATGGATTGTTTCAGTTTTATTTCTTTTTTTATTCTTAAAATATTTTTTTAAAAAATTATTTTTTTGAGCTATTTCAACATAACCTTGAAATAGCTCCACTCTCAGTCCTTGCTCATTTCTCTTGAAAAAATGAACACCTCGACGTCTTAAGTCCTTTACCAATATAATTTTGATCTGGTTGCGTTATTCTACGATCTACCCCTTTGCTATTTTTTGCTTCTTGGAAATTTTCATTATTTCTGATGATACTACACACTAAATCCGGATGAACAAACATCGTATGAGCACCATTTGTCTTATTTTTTGTCATCTTTACATTAGTAACTAAATTTTGGTAGATATTAAACTTTTTGTTTGCTTGGAACAAGCGGTTTTTTCGATAACGTACATCCTCAGCAATTACATAAGCTTCTCCTTTTTCTTTAAATTGGTTCAAATTTTCTATGTAATAGAGTTTGCCTTGGTGTAAGTATAATAGTTTATCCCCTGGCTCACGATGATGAATCCCATAGATTTTTTCGCCTGGTATTTTTATATTATTAGGTAATTCGGAGAAAACATTTTTATGTTTTGAAATAAGATCATCCAAAAATATATGATCGTTTCCCTTAATCCATTCATGCGTTGCTTGTTGTTGGTCTTCTTTGATTTGCTCCTCAGAAAAATTTAGCCGGTTATACAGTTGCTCCTCACCTGTTGGCGTGGGGTCTTCACTTCGAATATTTATATTATCCATAGTGATTACATCTTCCTATCTAAAAATATACTTTATTTAATGCATTTTTAATAAGAAACTCTCGTTCTTCTTTATAATGCAATAAATCCGAATACTATAATCATTTTATCTAGACGTTCCCACAGGTCTGTCGGAAAGATTCGGAGCCATACGTGTCTTTTTTGGACTATTTTTAGTAAGGGATTGAGTTTGGTTTTGAACATTTTTTTCAGTTTTAGTGAAGTTTTGTGCGTGCATTGTTAAACCTTCTAAAGAGTTTCTTGTTTGAGCGATGTTCCTCGATTGGTTTATTTTTGCTATTTCAAAAATTTTAGAAGCTTTGTATGAAGATATTGGCCATTTCATATTTTCATTATGCGATAAGTTGGATAAGAGTATTTTATTATCTGATTTGATCTTACCATCTTCAAAATTGACATTAGCGGCAACCTTCATAGCCACCTTTGATTTATGATCAACTAAATACAAATTGGTATCTTTCAACAAAAGTGTATATACATCTTTGTTTCTATTTTTATGAGCAATCATTTTTTGGAATTCAATAAAATGCGCCACTTTCTTTTCTATTTCCCCTTTTTGTGTCCACTCCAATCCGGAAAACAACTTTGGTACAGGAAATAAATTCAATTTTATACTTTTATTGATATCGTTTAATGCAAGATCGCTTTTATGAAGTTGTTTATCAAGGTGTTTATTAGTAAGCAAATAAGCTTTTTGGACTTTCCCGCGATCGTTAATCTCTAACTTATAAAGAGCACTTTTGTCGTAATCGTAATAGATTGGGTCTTTATCGTTGTGAAGGTTTGGATCTTTTACTATTGTTAACTTCTTTAACGATGGTATGCTATCAACATCCACCTCAGGCCAAGGTTTACTTTCTATCTGATCCTTCTTTTCCATAATTTCAAAATATTGTAATCGCTGATTGATGTCCGCTAGGGTATCGGCTCTTACATACTTCGTTTGAGTTTTTTCTCTTTTTTCTTTACTAAAAAATGATCTTATCCAACCAATATTGTGAGACTTTTTAAGAGTATTAGGTCTGAATAGCACCATTCTTAGCCCTTGCTCATTTCTCTTATAGATTGTTCCATCTTGATATTTTACGTTATCTGCGAGTAGTTTTGACTGTTTATTTTGGCGGTCAATTTGATAGAGCTTATCTTCATGCAACATTAATTGAACTTTCATTTCCGGATCCCTAGTGCCATATTTAGGGATCCCTATCTTAAGACGCTCACCAATATATGTTGGGTCTGATTGTGCTACTGTACGAGCTATCCCCTGAGTTTCTTTTGCATTTTCGAAAATTTCATTATTCTTGATAATATTGTACACTAAACTTGGACTAGCAAGTAACGTGCGAGTACCATTTTTCTTATTTTTTGTCGTCTCAGCAAAACTAATTAAGGTTTGGTTGATGTTATGCTGAATGCTCGCTTGGAACAATCGCTTATTTCCATACCATACTTCCTCAGCAATTACATAAGCTTTTTTTTCTCCTTTTTGTGGGTCCAAATTTTCAATATAATAGAGTTTGCCTTGGTGTAAGCATAGTAGTTTATTCATTGGATTATCATCATGAATATTACGTATTTTTTCGCTTGGTATTTTTATATCATCGGGCAATTTAGAGAACTCATTTTGATGGTTTGAAATCATACCATCCAACAATATATGATCATTCACATCAATACGTTCACCTATTTTTTGTTGTTGATCTGTTTCGATTTCTTCTTCAGAAAAATTCAGATGTTTATACAGCTCCTGATCATTCGTTAACGTTGAACCCTCGATTTGATTATTTGTTTCCGGCATAATGATTGCACCTTCCTATTTATGTTATTTTTTGCATAAAAAATAATCATTTGTTTAGTTCTTAACCTTATTAAATATCTGGCATATAAGATTTTGTCGAAACAAAAGATTTTTTAATGCGCTTTTATTTTATAATTATTATTAGTGAGAAATAATCCATTAATTTCCATAAATAGAAATAAAAAGCACCACAAGAAATAACTTGTTATTCTCTAATTTTTTATGAATTGTCGTACCCACTTCTGCGAGCTTTAGCTGTTAACTTGTCTAAAACGACAATTTTCATTCTTAAACATCTAATGTTCAAATCTTATAATCACTAACAAATCAATAACCGACATATTCATTGATGTTATAAGTAAGTGAGCTTAATTCCTTGATAATAAACGGACTTAACCTAGCATTTCCAATAGAAAAAGATCTTAAAACACAAATGTGTTCTAAGATCTTTAGTTATATATTTTACTAATTTATCATGATACTTTTATGATAAAGAAATTTCAAAGTGAATCATTATGCTCTATTATAACTGCGAATGTGGTTTATTTCCGGTAATCAACCAAAATACTGATGCCATAATTGTGTCAATACGGGTAGAAAGTAAATGATTACTAGTGCTGCGATGACCATCAGTAATTGCTTACGTTGTTTCTTTCGTTTCAACAGACTACTTGTTTTGTGTAAAAAGTATGTGGCACTTTTCGCTCCAGCTGTTAGTGTTGATAGTAGCAGTGTAGGTGAGTAAGCCGTAGGATCTTTCGTGATAGACAATAATTTCGTACCATATTCTGGATATTTTAATAATGCTTGATAAACAGCAACAATCGTGATCGTTCCCATCAAATAATTTAACAATGAATGAACTTTTTTCAAACGCTTAAACTCCTTATTTATAAATCGTATGTTATTTTTGGATAAATAAACCAACACTTTTCGGAATAATTATTTTTCTTCTTTATTTTTTTCTCCTGATTTTTCCATCCACGGAAAAGAAAAACCGATCGAATAATCTGCTTTTAGTTCTAGTACCGCATCAAACTTCCCTTTTTTGCCAGTCAACCCTTTAACTACTTTACTAGTCTTACCTTTAGACAATAATTCCCGCATCATCGTTTTCGTCAGCTTCTTCTTTGCAATCGTTGGCCAAAGTTTAAAATCACAGGAAGCATTGGTACAAGTTGCTACTTTTGGATACAACATGACGATCCCTTGTTTACACTTTGGACATCTGCCTAGTTGATCATTTTTCTTCTCCAGCGCTTTGATTTGGCGCGTTCCAGTGATTTCTTCAGATAAATCGACTGAAGTCAGTTGTTTTGGCACGGATTCGAGTAAATGAAGGATGAATTTTTTGATATTTGCTAAAAAGACTTCGGGTGTGCCCTCATTGTTACCGATCTTTTTGAGGTATCCTTCCCACTGAGCAGTCATTTCCGCACTAGTCAACAAAGGTTCTTGAGCGACCGCTTTACAAAGAGTGATTCCTTTAGCCGTAACAGTGATTTCATTTTTAGTGACCTCGATATAGTAACGTTGCTTTAGATTTTCAATAATATTGGCTCGAGTCGCTTCTGTTCCGATTCCCTCAACTTCTTTTAAGATTTCCTGTGCTTCTTCATCATCCAATGTTTTCCCTGCCGTTTTCATCGCAGTGATTAGTGTTCCCTCGTTGTATGGTTTTGGTGGTTGGGTTTCTTTTGGAATACTTTTCAGATCAACGCCGACCACCTGACCTTTTACCACATCTGGTAATACTTGGACTTCTTTCTGCTTGCTTTTGGTTGCTAAGATCATTTGCCACCCTTTTTTGATTGGAATTTTCCCTGTACTTTTTAAGCGAAGTTCTTGGACACCAGTATAAATCGTTGTTTCTTCATATACATAATTTTCGGCAAACATTGCCATAGTCGTTTTCGCTACTTGTAAATAGATGGCTTGTTGCAGACGTGATAATTGCGCAAAACGTTCCTTGGAAGGAATCGTTTTTGTTGGAATAATTGCATGGTGTTCTTGGACTTTTGTCGCATCAACATATCTTTTTTTCGACCATGTTTCAGGAGTCTCTACGCTGCTGATCCCTAAAAAATCTTTATAACGTACTAAGTTTTTCACCAAGTAGTGATGTTCATTTTCAGTAATGTAAGTAGAATCTGTCCGAGGATAGCTTAAAAATTTCTTTTCGTAGAGCCCTTGGGCAGCATCTAATGTCGCTTTGGCACTCACCTTCATCAATTGGTTCATTTTTGTCTGGAGACTAGATAAAGAAAATAAACGTGGACTACTTAGTTGTTTTTCTTTTTTAATGACCGATAAGATCTGTCCTGATTGCTTCCCTAAATGCGCGCCTGATTTTTCAATTACTTGATGTAGCGCTTCGAGGGTTTTAAAATTCTGCTTGGGATCGATTTTCCCTGTAAACCGTCCATCATCACAACTGATCGTCGCTTCTACTTCATAGTATGGTTCTTTTTTGAAGTTTTTAATCGTTTCTTGTAACTGATAGATCATATATAGGGTTGGCGTTTGGACACGTCCTAAAGAAAAGCTGCCATCGATCCCTTTTTGTTGCAGTAAGAGACTATATAATGGACTCCCGTTCATCCCGATCAACCAATCCGCATTCTGTCTAGCTTTCGCTTCTTTATATTTAGGAAAATAGCTCTCGCCTGGACGAAGGTTTTTAAAGCCTTCATAAATCGCCTCTTTTTCCAGCGAATTGATCCACAAACGTTGATACTTTTTGCTTTTGGTGAAGGCTTGTGCTTGAATGATAATCGACCAAGCAATGGCTTCTCCTTCACGGTCTCCATCTGTCGCAATAATGATCGTATCCGCTGATTGTAATTCCTTTTTGACGATTGAAAATTGTGCTTGTTTTTCTTTCGGCACTTCATAGCGGAAGGTTTCTGGGAAAATTGGTAAGTTAGCTAAGGACCATTTACTCCAACGTTCTTCATATGCACCAGGAGGGACCATGTCCACTAAGTGACCGAATCCATAAGTAATCGTTACTTCCCCACTAAACAACGGGTCAACGATCTCATAATACCCTTCGTGACGTATTCGTTTCTTAAATGTTTCAGCATAAGCTTTTGCTTGGGAAGGTTTTTCAGCCAGTATAACAGTTTTCATTTTATCCCCTCCATGATTCTCAGTCTTAGAACAGACTTCTTTATTATGGAACAAACATTCGCATATGACAACCCAAAAACTATTTTTTCAAAAGAAAAAAACGACTGAAGACCCTTGTCTAACAGTCGTTTTATGAACTTAGCTTTTACAATTGGTGAAAATCCAAAGTGTTGAATCGTCCACCTATTAAAAATGGAGGACTTTTACCTAAACGAAGTGAAATAGATGATTACAGAGAGTAACTTCCTATTTCTTTTCTTCCATTTATTTACTTAAAAAATCACTGATTGCTGCACGATTGGCGTCATTGTCGATCACCAAAATACTTCCGGCATAACTACTGTTTCCGAAGTTCCATGAACCTTCAACAGGCACACTTAAGCGATCCACACCACCGACACCTCGAGCGATCGACAAGAGATTTTTGATAATAAAGAATGATGAAACATCCGTTGAGGTATAACCAATGGCTTTTCCGGCAGCGTAAGGGGCACGAATCAAGTTTAGGGGATTTTTTAGCTGACTAAAAATCGTATTCATGACTTGTTGTTGCCGTCTTACTCGACCAAAATCGCCTTCTTCGTCTTTTCTAAAACGTGCATACTGTAAAAGTGTATGACCATCCATTTTTTGGACACCTTTTTTGATATCGACACCATCCAGATTCAAATCTTTCTCTGCATCGATCTTGATACCATTCATAAACAATGCATCGACCACTTTTTCAAACGATTTAAAATCGACTTTTGCGTAATACTGGCAATCAAGTCCAAAATTTTCTTTGATGGTTTGACGGACCAGATCAGCACCGCCATATGCATAAGCTGCATTGATCTTGTTTTGACCAACTCCTGGAATTGCTACAAAACTATCACGCATGAATGAGATCAATTTTGGTTTATGAGCAGGTCCATCTAACTGTAACACCATGATCGTATCTGCACGACCAGCATCCTCACCTCTAGTGTCACTACCTAATATCAAAATATTATGTGCGCCACTCGAAGACTGTACACCATCAAATGATTCCGTTGTAACACTCGGCAAACTGGTATCATGCTCTGCCATGGATTTCCCGACAAAAAAGGAAATGACTGAAAATAAGAATAAAAATAGAATAATGCCTAAAATGATTTTCCCCCACGAACGTTTCTTTTTTGGACGAACTTCTTTTGGCTCTTTCTTCCTCTTAAAAAAATTTTTCTTCGTTTGATTAAATCCTTTTTTGTTTCCTGCTTTTGCATAGGAATAAGGGGTTTGATAGTCATTAGCTTGTCCTTCTCTGGAAGAATAAGAAGAATCCTGATCAGGTTGATAGATCCGAGTAGCTTCATCTCTTGGATCATTCAACGCTTTGTCCTTTTGACGTTCACGTCTAAAAAAACCGGTTGATTCTTTTTTTAATGGTTTTGCTTTTTTATGGATGTTCTTATAACGATCCATCCGACTCATTTTGTTTCCTCCCTGCTATCTGTACAAGTAAATAAAGGATACGCTATCTTCTTGATAAAAACAGCTATTTGAACCACAATTTAATAAAAAATAACGAAATGAAACAAGCCATTACACGTAAAGCTCATCACACTTCTTGTTCTAATTGTTCTCGTATGTTCTGGACTGGCATTTCTCGATGTGTCCACAGTTCAAAAGCAATTGTTCCTTGATGAATCAACATACCTAAACCATTATAGGCTTTGATTCCCATTTTTTTGGCTTCTTGGATTAATCGTGTCTCACTAGGGAAGTAGATCAAGTCAAAGACGGCTAATTGCGAATGCAACAACTTTACATCAGCAATCGGTAATTGGTCTTTCTTGCTTCCCATTCCGATATCAGTTGCGTTGATCAATAGATTCGCCTGACTCAAATCTAATGCCAGTTGACTTTCGTCCGCATAATCATGTAATCGGATGGGACAACCTGTTTTCTCAGAGACTTTCACAAAATACTCTTTTAGTGGTAAAAAAGTGGCATTCAAACGTTTGTAAATCGTGATTTCTTGTGCGCCTTCTAGTGCCATTTGGACGACAATTGCTTTTGCTGCACCACCTGCTCCCAGAACAACGATTTTTTGATTTTTGATTGGATGCCCCGTTTCGTTGACGGAACGTACAAATCCCATACCATCTGTATTGTAACCAATCAAACGTTGCTCCTGGTGAACGATCGTGTTGACCGCTCCGATCAATTCCGCTTCAGGGCTTAACTGATCAAGGTATGCTAAGACAGCCGTTTTATTCGGCATTGAAACATTCACGCCCAACATATCTAATGTGCGGATACTCTCAACGGCTTGTCTTAGGTTCGTTTGATCTACCTCAAAAGCCAGATAAACGGCATCAATACCCCAATGTGAAAATGCCAGATTGTGCATCAACGGTGAAAGACTATGAGAAGCAGGCTTTGCAAAAAAGCCTGTGAGTTTTGTTTTACCAGAGATCATCTTTTTCCTCCTTATAAAATAAAACAACCATCCAATCCTCGTAAACATGACACGAGACATCAGATGGTCGATTGTTTAGTTCTGTTTCTTGTGCTTTTTCTTATGTCTATGATTGACGAGTCTTTCTAAGTTTAAAGGAGGTATGAGAAACTTGTCAACATGATTGTCAAACAAGCAGGGCCTCTTTCTCATTCATTTAAAACAAATCAATGTACTATAGGCATACTAGGCACAAAGAAGAAGGAAAAGCAGTCAGTAATCAAAAACTAATCTAACACTTCTTCAAAAAATTGTAATAGATCCGCTAGTGACAATTGCTCTTTTTCTTCTTTAGACAAATCTTTCACGATCCGTCCTTTTTGTAAAACGATCAGACGATTCCCATAATTCAAGGCATCTTCCATCCGGTGGGTGATCATCAAGCACGTCAAGTGTTGTTCAGTAATCCTGCGATTGGTTAATTGCATCAATGATTTGGCAGTTTTAGGATCGAGCGCTGCTGTATGTTCATCTAATAGCAGCAACTCAGGCGCTTCAATGGTCGCCATCAACAAACTCAATGCTTGGCGTTGCCCTCCTGATAATTCCCCAGCTGGCGTATCTAGATGCTGCTCCAACCCATTTCCAACTTCTTGACACAATTGATAAAATTTTTCTCTTTGATTCTTTAGGTTACGGAGACGAAGGGGTCTTTTCTTTCCTCTTTTTTGAGCCAAAAGCAAGTTCTCTGCTACTGTCATCCTTGGAGCTGTGCCCATCTTAGGATCTTGGAACACCCGAGAAAGAAAAGAAGCCCGTTTTTCTTCTGTTTCTTTCGTGATATTCCGCTCTTTAAAAGCGATCGACCCTTGACTTAATTGTAATGTTCCTGCGATCGTGTTGAACAGCGTACTTTTTCCCGCACCATTTCCACCAAGGACCGTAATAAAATCGCCTTTATTGATTGTCAAATCAATTCCATCTAATAATACTTTTTCTTCATTCATGCCATTGCTAACGACTTTTTTTCCATTTTTAATTGTGATGATCGCTGTCATGGTCAAACCTCCTTTTCAAAACCGGTTTTAAGTTTCAATGCTTGTTTTAACTGAGGAATCATCAAACAAATGGCTAAAATAATAGCGGAGAAGAGTTTGAGATATGTTGTGTCAAACCCAAGTTTAATGACGATCAGGATCAATAATTGATAGATGATGCTTCCCACGACAATGGCAATCAAGCGTTCTGCTAACGTTAATTCGTGGAAAATCACTTCTCCAATAATGATAGAAGCTAGCCCGATCACGATGACACCAATTCCTTTATTGACATCGGCATACCCATCATTTTGTGCAATCAATGCACCTGATAAAGCAATAACACCATTTGAAAGAGTCAATCCTAAGATTTTCATTCGATCTGTTTTGATCCCTAAGGAACGAGCCATCGTTTCGTTGTCTCCTGTCGCGATATACCCTTGACCTAAATCGGTATTGAAAAAGAACAGTAAGACACCAATCAAGAGACTTAATGCAAGCAAGCCAAGTAACACGGTATCAAAATAGTCAGGTAAATGAAGACCATTGAACGTATCTTGTAAAATCGAATGGTTCAATAAAGAAAGATTTGGTGTGCGCATCACGAATAAAATCACCGAGTTTAATCCAGACATGACTAAGATTCCGGCAAGGATCACTGGGATCTTTCCTTTGGTATACAACAGCCCCGTAACTAGTCCGGCAAGCATGCCTGCACCAACGCCAAGCAGTGTTGCTAAAACTGGGGAGATCCCATGAGTGATAGCTGTCACACAAACTGCTCCACCTAATGGAAATGATCCTTCAGTCGTCATATCAGGAAAATCCAAAATCCGATAAGTCATAAAGATTCCTAATCCTAAGATTGCCCATAACATCCCTTGTGAAATTGCTGATACGATCATTGTTCATCCCCCTCGTCTTTCGGTTCTTCTGAAACATTTTTAGCTTCTTGCTTTATTGAATCAGGAATCGTGATCCCTAATTTTTCCGCCTGTTTTTCATTGATAATAACATCGCCTTTATCAAAGACGTAAACAGGTGTCGTTGCTGGTTTTTCTTTTCCTAGTGCAAGCATCGCAGCCATTTTCCCACTTTGGACACCTAAATCATATTGGTTAATTCCGATCGTTGCCAAGCCACCTTGTTCGACCATTGAATCAACTGAAGGGATCACTGGGATCTTCGCTTTATCAGCTTCTTTTACCACTGTCTGCATAGCATTAGCAATTGTATTGTCTAAAGGAACATAAATGAAATCCACTTGTTTACTCATCACTTGGACAGTTTGGGCGATTTCATTCGTAGAAGGTACAGCATATTTTACTGAAGTCAAACCTACTTTTTGAATCGCTTTTTCTGCTTGGCTTACTTGGTATTTTGAATTATCTTCTGAAGAAGCGTATAAAATCCCGACTTTCTTCGCATTCGGCAACAATTCAGCGCCTAACTTGATTTGCGCTTCAACAGGAGGCTGATCAGATACGCCTGTGATGTTTCCACCTGGTTCTTTTAAAGACTTCACTAAGCCGGCACCAACTGGATCTGTGACCGCACCTAAGACTAGTGGGATCGTATTCGTTACATTAGCTAAAGACTGAGCAGCCGGAGTAGCGATCCCTACTAGGACATCTGGGTCAGCTTGTACTAATTGTTGACTCATAGTGGCTAATTTACTTTGATCAGCTTGCCCGTTTTGAAAGGAGATCGTTAAATTTTTTCCTTCCTCAAGCCCTGATTGTTCGAGACCGTCTTTGATCCCACGGTAAATTTCATCTAATGCCGGATGGCTCACATATTGCAAAACCCCAACGGAAACAGTTTGATTCGTTTCTTTTGGTTTCGATTCAGTAGAAGCAGGCGTTATTTTTTCATAAATAAAGGTTCCTACTAAGTAAAGCATAATAAGTGCAACAACTGTGATCAAACGTTTATTTTTCATTTTTCTTCCCCCTCATTCCTTTAATCATTATTATTCAAGTCTGGTTTCTGACACGAACTGACAAAAAAAGACAATCACCCCAACGGTAATTGTCTTCTTACATACAAAAAACCGCATAGATCGAATCTATGCGGTAGTCAAATTTCTTGTCCAGCACAGATACAAATTTTAGATTTGTACTCTAAAAAGTTGTATCTACGGTCAAAGTTCGCCATCAATACAACTTATCTACGCCAGTTACGCCAAGCTTGAGTTGTTCCTGCTAAAAATTGGTTTGATAAGTTCATTGTGGATCACCCTTTCCTTAATAATTAATCTAAGTCTAATCGAATTTAGCATGTTCGTCAACTGTTTTTTTATTCCGTCTTATTTCCAGCATTAAGATCTGTTCCCAGTTGAGTATTAGTCGAAGTCGTTTGCGTTTCTTTCCCAAGTTCTTCTTCTAATTTCTTGATATTCGCTAATGGCAAACGATTTAATTCGGGAATCAGCTGCGTAGGGAAATCACTTAACTGATTTGCGTTATAGACTAAGCGATTGGTTTCTTTGCCATTTTGGAAAAAGATTACCGTCAAATGTTCTTGCTTTAAATCGTAGCGTTGTTCTAATTCATTGACCTGATAAACCAATGGGTAAAAATAAATAGGGCGATTCAATTCCGCCATTTTTTTTGGATCATGAAAAATGTCCATTAATGCTTGATACATTTCTCCACTTGGCACACTGAACAAAACTGAAATAGCTTTACTTTCTTCAATTGTTTGCGAGGCTTCATTGATATTCAAAGGTTTAAGCTTAGGAGAATCGATGTCTGCATAGACTAAGCTCTCCACCTGTGCTTCTCTAATATTTTTAGGAAAGACAAACATCGTGATCGTAATGACCAGTGAAACAAGGAATACGAACAATAAACGCATAAAATAGCGTTGTGGATGCGTATCGAAATCAGCCAAAAAATGATGGTATTTGACTTTGATGGTCTCACTTATCTCTTTCCACATAGCGATCACCTTCTTTTTCGTTTTCTTTTATTATACCTAAGTTTGAGGTAGATAGAAAAAAATACATTTAAAGAATATCGATTATTTTTCAATCCAGTATCTTTTTATGATCAAATCAGTTGATAACTACCTAGTAAATTGGTCTTTTTACGTTTTTTTCGTTATAATGAAACTACTTATGAAAAGAAATGAGGAATGAACCATGTCCTTTGATGGTGTCTTTACTCATGCAATGATCAATGAATTGCGTGAGACTCTATTATCTGGTCGGATTTCTAAAATCCACCAACCTTACGAAAATGAAGTCGTATTAGTGATTCGCTCACGTGGTAAAAATCAGCGTTTGCTCTTATCTGCACATCCTAGTTATGCTCGAATCCAGATCACTCAGATCGACTATCAAAATCCAGACACACCACCGAACTTTGTGATGATGTTACGCAAGCATCTTGATGGGGCAATTTTGGAGTCGATCGAACAAATCGAAAACGACCGAGTGATCCACTTTCATTTCACGAAACGAGACGAACTAGGAGATCTCCAAAATATCATTTTGATTGTGGAACTCATGGGTCGACATAGCACGATCATCTTAGTGAATAAAGAATCAGGAAAAATCTTAGATGCGATCAAGCATATTGGTAGTTCACAAAACACTTATCGTTCCCTTCTGCCTGGTGTAGACTATATTGCTCCACCTGAACAAAACCAGCTGAATCCCTTTAGTCAGGAAAAAGAAAAAGTCTTCCATCGGCTTTCTCAAATGGACTTGACACCAAAAGGAATCCAACAACAATTTCAAGGAATCGGTTTTGATACTGCGCAAGAATTGGTAGCTCGCTTAACAGAACGCCCCAATGAAAAAATGTTGGTATGGCAAGAATTCTTCACAGCAATCGACACCCAACTCTCCCCTAGCCTTTATGAAGTAGCGGAGAAAGAATATTTTACGCCGATCAACTATCGTTTCTTTGACTCAAATACGCAACAAAAAAAGATGTACCCGACTCTCAGTGCGTTATTAGATGCGTTTTACCAAGAAAAAGCGGAAAAAGACCGTGCCAAACAACAAGGTGGCGAGCTCATCCGCAAGATTGAAAACGAGCTTAAGCGAAACAGAAATAAACTGAAAAAACGGGAGCAGACCTTAAAAGATTCGGAAAATGCCGAAGATTATCGTCGAGATGGCGAACTATTAACTACTTTTATGGCTCAAGTACCTCGGGGCGCAAATGAAGTAACATTGCCTAATTATTATGAAGAAGATCGGCCGATCACAATCAAGCTTGATCCAGCATTAACGCCCAATCAAAATGCCCAAAAATATTTCCATCGCTACCAAAAACTAAAAAATGCCGTCAAATTGATTGGTAAACAGATCGAAGAAGCCAAAAATGAGATCGATTATTTAGAATCTGTCTTGTCCCAATTAGAGATTGCTGGACCTATGGATATCGAAGTGATCAAAGAAGAATTGACAGCAGAAGGTTATTTAAAAAAGAAATCTTCGAAAAAACAAAAACGCAAGAAACCTTCACAGCCAGATCAATATCTTTCTACTGATGGTACGTTGATCTTGGTAGGGAAAAACAATCTTCAAAATGATCAACTTTCCTTAAAAACGGCGAAGAAAACAGACTATTGGCTCCATGCCAAAAATATCCCTGGCTCTCATGTCATTATCAAAAGTGACCAGCCATCTGATGAAACGATAACTGAAGCCGCTGAATTAGCTGCTTATTTCTCAAAATACCGTCATTCCGCCCAAGTACCAGTGGACTTGGTTCAAGTCAAGCATTTGCGCAAACCGAATGGCGCAAAACCAGGCTATGTGATTTATGAAAATCAAAAAACGATCATTGTTACTCCGGAAGAAGAAAAGATCAACAAGATGAAACAGATGACTAACTGATGTAATGCAATTTAATCTAGTCAACAGTATCGCATCTGGCCATCATCGATGAGTAAGCACTCCCCTTTTTATTCGCTAACATGACAAGTGCCTGTTCCAGAAAATATCGGATGATTTTTCTGGAACAGGCACTTGTTTCTATTATCTAGTCTATTGCTATCTTTGAACGGGTTCATCCAAGAAACTTCACTCTTGTCTTTCATGACAGCAAAAAAACGAGTAAGATGTCGAATGCCACCCTTACTCGTTTGTTAAAAACAGGCGTTTTGTTGATTTCTTCTCACTTTCTTTGTTCTTTTAAAAAGCTGGAATATTTGCGCCTTTAGAATTTTTCTTAATATACTCAGCGACTTCTTTCGTCGTCATTGCTTTTTTCAATACGTTGATTTTCTCGCTGTCTTTTTCCCCTTCTCTCGTTACCAGTTGCAGAGCGTAATGTTTGCTGGCAGCTTCATCTTCCAGTAAAATCGCATCTTTGGTCGATAAGCCCGCTGGTTCTAAGTAAGCAGGGTAACAAAAGACCATCGCAATGTCATTTTCATCATAGGCTTTTACTAGATTCAATAAATCGATTCGTTCAAACTGAAGATTTTTAGGATTGTCAACGATATCCGCCACTGTGCCGTTGAACCCGATGTTGTCCTTTAATTTGATGACACCATTTTTATTTAAGATTGCTAATGCCCGACCTTCATTTGTTGGATCGCTTGGAATACCGACTTTAGCATTTTTGGGCAATTGATCAGCATTCTTATAGTTTTTGGAATAAAAGCCCCCCGCAAAATAATAAATGGGTTGGACGGCGACTAAATCTGCTTTTTTTTCTTGATTGAACATTTCCATAAACGGTTCATGCTGTGCAAAATTGGCATCTGCTTCGTCATGTTGAACGGCATCATTATAAGCTACATTGTCACTTACTTCCATAATATCAATGGTGTAACCCTGTTTCTCCACTTCTTTTTTGGCAATCTCCAAAATATCTTTTGATGACTCTAACTGAACAGCCACTTTGATTTCCTTTTTGTCTTTATCCGCTGAATGACCTCCACAAGCTGCTAAAGTTAAGATCGCAATCATTGCGAAACCAATCAAATAAAACTTCTTCATTCTTCTTCCTCCTATTTTCGTTTATCCAGTGTCTGAGCAACAAAGTTTCCCAGCATTTGTAAAATAAAGACTAAAACGATCATGATCACAATGGCGACATACATGACCCCATATTCATAGCGTTGATAACCGACACGAACAGCAAAATCACCGATTCCGCCACCGCCAATGACTCCCATGACAGTCGAATAGGAAACCATACTGACAGTCGTCGTCGTATACGCCAAGACTAAACCACTTCTCGCTTCTACTAGTAAAAAATGCCAGATATATTGAAAGCGAGTCGTCCCTAATGAATTGGCCAATGCATAAGTTTCGTCAGAAACATCCAGCAAGACCTGTTCAACTAGCCGGGCAAAGATAGTGATCGCAATGATACTAAGTGGTACAGAAGCTGGTATAGGACCAAAGGCTTTGCCTAATATCGCGCGAGTTACTGGGATCAACGCAATCACAAATAATAGATAGGGAAAAGAGCGGATCACTGTGACTAAAAAATTCAAAGTCCAATAAATCCAAGGATAACGACCACGAACTTTAGGATTCGCCAAAAACAACCCTAAACCTAGTGGCAATCCGCCAACCACACACACGCCCATCGAAATAGCCATCATGATGCCCGTTTCTTCGAGACTGGTCAGTAGCGCTGGCCAATACTCCATCATGCTTTGTGAATGAATCATTGCGCTAAGCTCCTTTTTATTTTTTCAAAATACGTCAAGTTTTCTTCCGTATAACGTTGTGGGTGATTTCTTAATTCGCCAATCAACTCGCCATTTTCCATGACCAAAATTCGTTGGCATAAGCTTTTCACGGTTTCTAATTCGTGACTAACAAAGAAAATTGTCGGCTGGAATTCTTCATGGACTTTATGCAATAAACGAATCACACTTTCCGTATTTTCTTCATCTAGTGAGCTGGTGGCTTCATCACACAATAAAATTTCTGGGTCACGTGTCAACGCCCGAGCAATCGACACTCGTTGCTTTTCACCGCCAGATAGTTTTACTAGATAAACAGCATCTTTATGAGCCATCCCAACAAAATTTAATAAATAATCGATTTTTTCACGATTCTTTTTCTTTTGCAGCTTCAATGGTAATGACACGTTTTCATACACCTTTAAGTTATCTAATAGATTATGGTTTTGGAAAATCATCCCCATTTTTTGTTTTTGCTGCCTTTTTTCTTTTTTGTTCAACTTTTGAACGGCCACACCATCGATTAGGATTTCCCCACTACTAGGTTCTTCCATTAAGTTCAACAAACGAAGTAACGTAGATTTACCAGAACCGCTTTTCCCAACGATTCCGATGATCTCACCTGGTTCGATTGTCAAATGAATATTCTTTACCGCTTGCGTGCCTTCATAGCTTTTAGTTACATTGATCAATTCAATCATCTGTTCCTCCAACGAAAAATAGTACACCTTATCAAACTGTTTGATAAAATTAGATAAATCAATTTATTGGTTTTCTATTTGAATAAAAAACGCTTCCTAAATACTAACTGTTTCTATAATGGCGGAGTATTCGTAAAAAAGCAACTTTTTTACTCATCTTCTATCTGTTTTTTAACTGTATTAATAATGGTGTTTTATAAACCGATTTATCTGTATCTTTTATGAACCCTCACTGTAACAAGCATGTATTCTATCTATTGCCATTAATCACCATAGGCTAACAACGTTGTTATTTCTTTTTTCAACAAATTCAGTTTCTTTTTCATAAAAACGAAAAATAGGAGGAAAAGAAAAAGCGGTCAAACGATCGCTGTTGTCGATCGTTCAACCAATTTTTCAATGGCTCTATAATTTGAGAGTGGGACAATAGTTCTTTCTCAAAAAGAAAATAAGTTCGACTTTGATGGCTAGTGTCAAAATCGAACTTATTTTTTCTATTATGTACACTTTCCTCTCCATATATTTTCCTAATTTTCTTAAATTTAATGCCATCAGTGCCAAACCAATATCAATCGTTGCTCCTTGTTTCCCACGCAAATGGAAACGATGGAACGCCAAATGAGCCTTTAGATGTCCGAACACGGGTTCGACATCAATTTTTCGTTTCCGATAAATCGAACCAGTTTTCTCCTCTAAAAGATTTTTTCTGCATTCTGCTTTGAAATAGCGCCAATTATTATTTACTTGAATTTTTCGCTTTTGTTCACTTTTCGCACGCGTACATTGACGACGAACTGAACAGTTCCGACAATCCTCACATTCATAGATTTTGAAATCTTGAATAAAGCCACCTTTATCTTTCGACTATCATTTTTGAACGGTATCGGACGATTCGCTGGGCAAATGTATTCATCTTGTTCTTCAAGGTAGTGCCAGTTTTCCACGTTAAATGGATTCTCCTTGTATTTCTTTTTGTTTTCTTTGTGATAACTTAGGATCTTTTTGATTAATCAATTAATCAACATGAAATAACAAAAAAATCTGAGACAGAATGAGGTTCATTCTGACCCAGATTTGATTTTACACCACTCATCAGTCCTTATTGACAAAGAGCCAAGGTTTACACACTTTTTGTAAACTATCTTGTCATAGATATAGTTGTATTTTGTGCAATAGATTTCTCTGAATTATTTATAACTATACTTTCTAGTTTTTTTGAAAGGTTCTGTTTCAATGATATGTCTCTTTTATTTCTTTCTTTAGCAAAGTTAATATTGAGTTTATTATACTCATTAAGAAACTTTTTTGCTTCAAAAGGACTTATTTTCCCTTTGCCTTCAAGCAAATTTATATGATTTACCTCCTTAATTATTTCAGCTTGAATATGAAATTTTTCCGACTCTAATTTTGGAATTATGTTACGATTTATCTCATTAAGGTCTGCTTTTACGTCACTAATATTACGAGGATTTTCAAATTGAGTCCTATACTGATTCTGTAATAGTAAAAGTAACTCTTTTTCTTGCCTACGGAAAGCATTGATTTCTTGAGTTTTCTCGTTGAACTGGGATATAAGTTTTTTACTTCTTATTAGAATACGTTCTGTTTCTTGTAGAGAAATAGTAGGTTGCTTTGTGCGTGATGTTGTCGTAGGTTGCTCTGTGTGTGATGTTGTCATAGTTGATTTACTTGTGCTCACAGAATGGGTTTTCTTTGATTCTATAGACTCTTGTAATTGATTTACCATGTCTTTACAATTGGATATAAGATAGTCGATATGCTTTTTATTTGTACTTAAAACTTTTATTTCTTTATAGCATTCTTTAAGCATTTTTTTGTTCTTTATTTTATGCTTTCTTAAATTTACCTTTTGCTGTGTCATTTTACCATATTCAATTACTATATCATTTCTTAGTTTACGGAATTTCGAGCAAAAATTTTGAACCCGCTGGAGATTCGTTTGTAATTGATTAACTTCTATAGAACTTTCAGTAGAAATTCCCTCTTTTAATTTTTTAAAATCTGTCTCTTCTTGCTTAATAAGATTCTTTATTTTTTTATGTAAAAATTTTTTAGCAGAATATGGTTGTCTTGAAACATCATCTTGTATTTCATCTAAATGTTTTAAGTTCCCCTTATTTCTGTGTTTTGAGTGTAGTTTTTTGTGTGAATAAGTTTTATCAGATAAACGGGTGGTTTCATTCCTGTTTTCTAAATCTAGTACTTTTCCTAATCCCCTCCCTTGATTTTGGTTGTCTAAACTAGGCAGTGCCCTTGCTCCGCCTATTCCACTTGCTATGCTTAAAGCATTAAGAAAAGTAACTATCATTTTGTCTAATCTCATATGCCATCAATCTCCTTTTCATTTAATGATTTTTACTTATCCTATGGAAAATAAAAACTTATACAGAAAAAATTCTGTTTCAAAAGCCATAATGCACCGATCAACAAAAGTTAGACCAAAAATCTAACGTCTGAAACTTTAATTTTCCCAAAGTCTGTTCGAGTCTTTCTAATCAAACCAACTAGTCCTTCACGTTCCTATTTTTGTACCCAACGATAGAGTGCACATAGAGACGCTTCACTTTTAATAGATATTTACCTTAGCTACTACATTTTTATCTAAAAGAGTTAATCCTTGGCTACTATCTGCCACAGTAGATGGTTCATTTATTGTAGAAGCATATCCAGAGATTGTGCTTTCAGATACGCTAATTCCAATAGTTAAAATATCTAAAGATAAGATAAACTTATTTTTCATTTTCTATTACCTCGAAATCCAAAAAACAGAAAGCGCTTTCTGGATAAATCATAACAGAGAAATCAAATTATATATATAAAAGTCATAAAAAATAGTTTTCATGTCATAATCGTTCATTTTTTCTGTATTGTCCTTTATTTATAAAAAATTATTTCCACATCCACAGTCAATAAGAGCAACGAAATTCAATTCATTTTAGGATATAGATTAAGGTTTTGATATAAAAAGTCAAAATTTTTTGCATACAAATAATTTACAATTGTTATTATATTTTATAAAGGAAATTTATAAATTTATTCATTGTTCATTTGTACAGGTTGATCGTATTTTACAAATCAATCAACTAGATAAATTACTATAAGGAGTAGCGAGAGATAATTTAGTGATAGATATCTAAAAAGATACCATGAAAAATTGGTTTAATTAAACAATTACGGAGGAGTAAATATTAGCGATTATGACGTAAAACACATATTTTATGAAATTTTTTTACATAACTTAAAGTATATAATATATCAGAATAAGAAAGCGTTTTTTTGTTGAAAGTGTTATCTAACACCTTTTAAGGAGACTTAAATAATGTGAAGAAAAAAATATTACTTGGTATTTATTTTGTCTCATTGTCTTTCAAAACACAAAAAATATCTGGGACAGAATGAGGTTCATTCTGTCCCAGATTTGATTTTACACCACTCATCAGCCCTTATTGACAAAGAGCTTTTTCAATTTGTTTTGATCTGACTTAGTAAAACGGTTAGACTTTCCATGAATTTTTGTGCAATTTCGCTTAATTGGCGCTTAGCAGAATAAATCACATACAATTCATTTTGGGGACTATTTGCCAATGGAATCAAACGTAAATACTCTTTGATCTCACCAATGACCAGCCCAGAACCTGAAGCATAAGCATCTGTTTCTAACACGATATTCATCAATGTTCCCCGATCACTCGTATAGATAACCGTTTCTTGATCAGGACTTTCAATCAAGTCTTCATAAAAATAAGGAAAATTATTGCCATCTTGTGTAAATCTCACTTGGGGATAAGGAAGTAATTCTTCTTTAAAAATTTCTTTCTTCTCACTGAGCGGATGTCCCTGACGTAAAAAAATGTGCGTTTGAAATTCTCCTAATGAATGGGCAACTAGCTCCCCTTGCTCTAAGTAGCGCTTGATCCCTGCTTGATTGTGTTCATTCATATAAAGAATCCCAATCTCACTATGCTGATCCTTCACTTCTTCAATCACATTAGCAGTCGTTGTTTCAACGATTCGAAACTGTTTGATCTCACTTTTGAAAGAAGAGATCAACTTTGCTGTTAAAGGACCTAAGAAATCATAATGTTGCGAAGCAATTGAAAAGCTTTCACGCTTCTCATTCGTCAAATAATAGTTTTCTAAAGACTCTAACTGTAAGAGAATCCGTTCCGCTCTTTTTAAAAACTCTTGTCCTTCCTCGGTCAGATACGCCCCTCGATTCGTTCGAGTGAACAGCGTGATCCCTAACTCGGTTTCTAATTCTTTGATTCCTGCGGAAAGACTTGGTTGTGCGACATAGAGTTTTTTAGCTGCTTCTCTGAAACTCCCATTGTTCGCTACAGCAATTACATATTTTAATTGTTGGAAGTTCACTGATGATCCCTCACAAAATAACTGATTGGACGATTTTTCAACGGTTGGAGCGGACGGTTGTTTGGTTGTGCATACTGTCCTTTAAAAGGAATCAAGAAATCTTTATTTAGTTTTTGCACTTGATCCATGACAAACCATTGGATTGGTCCACTCGTTGGTGGCGTAGTTAAAGAGCCGACATAATGGTAATGGCTTTTTTGTTCAGGAAAAAGAACCAATGGATTGGTCCAATGTTCATGTTTTTCTACATTCCAACTATCGCCATTGTCTCGATCGTACAACCAACCTTCATCCGTCGTTAGCTGAAACATCACACCAACAACTAAGTTTTCTTTTTTAGCATTCATATGAACAAAGTGGAACTCGATATCTTCTTGATTACCATTGATCAGATGTTCAGAAGGCATATGAAAATGGATATCTGTGAGATAATATTTCTGACCTTTAAATTCGACATAACTAAGCTGATCATAAGGAACCAAGTGGATCGTATTTTTAAATTCTTTATCTGTAAACCGTTGCTTCTGATAATGAAAAGCAATGGTATCTGATTGATCCTTCGCTGGCTCACAAGTGGTCAATGGAATGGGCGACTGCAATTCAAACGCCGCACCTTTAGCAAACCAGTCGCATAATTCAGCCCAATGTTCCGGTCCTCTTTCTCCCGTATATCCCCATTCAACATCCATATTCTTTTTCACTTTTATTCCTCCTGCATCTTTGCAAAATTTTCTATTGTTGACTATTTTTAACGATCGTTGAAACAGTCGCTAAAAAGTCTTCTTTTCCATAAAATTCTTGATTCAGTAATTCAGGGAAAATCTCGTTGAAGAAATACTTGACAGAAGGACGATGCTCAAACCCTTTGATCGTAGTTACCGCTTCAATAAACATCTCTTTATATACTTTTTCTGGATTGTTCTTGATGATCTCTTCAAATGATTCGTACAATAGATCGACTTTATCAGAGATTGCTAATAACTCACCTTCCACTGTGTCATCTTTTCCTTCAAACAATCGCCGGCGGTATACTTCTTGAAACTCTTCCGGAATCTCTTGGTTGATGAACTCATCCGTCATCTTTTCTTCAACTGTTTGTAACATTCCCCGTAACTCTTTATTTGCATACTTGACCGGTGTTTTGATATCCCCGATAAAACGTTCTGTGTAATCGTGATTTAACGCTTTTTCATAAAGTAATTTCCAATCGATCGCTTGACCATGAACCTCTTCAATGTCACCTAAGACTTGAGCAATCGAAGCCACTCGATAAGAATGAGCGGCTACCGTATGTTCAGTAAATTTAAAGAACCCTGGCGCTCGTGTAATTTTTTCCAAATTATTCAAACCTAAAATAAATTCATTCAATCCCATAAAATAGCCTCCCCTTTACTTTTCCGATGATTTTATCATTAAATAACTATCTTTCGCAAACATCCCGTTTGTAAATCAACGAAAAATTAATTTTTTTGATGAGAATCATGCCATTCTTGCTATAAAAAAATAGAAACCAGAAAAACAACTCTAGTTTCCATCAAAATAATCATAAGATTCAAAACCAACTCTGTGTAAGCTCCTCGCCTTAAAAACGACAAGCGAAGTACAGCAACTATTAGTTCAGAAACATTCAAAACAACATAGCTCTAAAACCTCGCAGGAATTTTTTTCTTACGAAATTTCGTAATCGCGCTACTCGTCCATAGCAAAACTTTCGCCTTGAATGCTTCCTTTGTTTCATTCAGTTGTTTTGTTTGATCCTAGTATACCATGGATTTTGTTCAACGAAAGCCCTTTTTTGAGTCTTTTGTTTTTGTTCCATCTTCATTTCCTTCGTTACTGTTTTAACCAGTCCGCTGGATTCTTTTTCCATTCTTTTAACAAGGCTAATTCCGCTTCATCAATATATTTTTCGGCTAATGCCGTTTCAATCAAGACAGAATAATTCGTGAGAGTAAATAGTGGTAACTCTGCTTTGGCAAAATTTTCTTCACCTGATGGTAGTTCATACGTAAAGATCGCTGCTACGCCTAATACATTTGCGCCTTCTCTTTTGGCTGCTTCCGTTGCTTCTAAAACGCTTTGGCCTGTCGAGATCAAATCTTCGATCACAACCATTTTTTGACCTTCAAAAATCCGTCCTTCGATTTGATTGCCTTTACCGTGATCTTTCGCTTTACTACGGATATAAACCATAGGCAAGTCCAAGATTTCTGCCACCCATGCAGCGTGAGGGATTCCTGCTGTTGCTGTACCAGCAATGACTTCCACGTCAGGGAATGCTTGCTTGATTTTTTCTGCTAACCCTTGAGCAATTGCTTTTCTGACTTTTGGATAACTCATCGTGATGCGGTTGTCACAATAAATCGGGCTTTTTAGTCCACTTGCCCACGTGAATGGTTCATTTGGGCTTAAGAAAACCGCTTCAATAGCTAACAAATCTTTGGCAATGTTCTTTTCAATCGTATTCAAATTGATCGACTCCATTCTTCTTTGATTGTTTGATAGGCTTGGTAGGGATCTTTCGCTTGAGTGATTGGTCGTCCAACCACGATAAACGTTGAACCAATTCCTCGAGCTTGGGCAGGCGTGACGATCCTCGTTTGATCACCTGCGACGCTTCCTTCTGGTCTGATACCCGGAGAAAGGCAAATGAAATCTTGGCGGGTAGCTGCTTTGATGCCACTCACTTCTAAGGCAGAAGAAACAACGCCATCTAGTCCGGCAGCTTCGGCACATTTCGCATAATGGATCACACTTTCTTCTAAGGGAACTTGGATCAATTGATCATGATGCATATCCGCTTCACTCGTTGAAGTAAGCTGAGTGATTGCTAACAACAATGGGCGTTTTTTGCCAGCAGGCGTTCCTTCTTCTAGCCCACGTAGTGCCGCTTGCATCATTTTGATTCCGCCAGCTGCATGGACACAAGTGATATCCACGCCTAGTTTTGCTAACCCACGCATGGCTTTTTCCACCGTGTTAGGGATATCATGAAGTTTCAAGTCTAAAAATACTTCATGTCCAGCATCTTTCAACCAACGAACAATAATCGATCCTTCCTGATAAAATAATTCCATTCCGATTTTTACAAATAATTTTTCCTCTTCAGGGAATAGTTGCATAAATTGTTCCACTTCTTGCCACGTCGAAAAGTCTAAAGCAATAATTGGTCGTTGGTTCATTTCATTCGTTCCTCTCTTACTTCTTTGATTAGTTGTTGGAGGGATTCGATCCCTAATTCTGCCATTCGTACGGGTAGTTCTTCAATCAGTTTCGGACAAATGTACGGATCCGTAAAATTAGCTGTTCCTACTGCCACGGCACTGGCTCCTGCTATGAACATCTCTAAGACATCGTCAACGGTTTGGACCCCGCCCATACCAATGATCGGTAACTCGGAAACAGCAGCAACTTGATGGATCAAACGAATTGCCACTGGTTTGATCGCAGGACCAGAAAGACCGCCTGTCTGATTAGCTAAAATAGGTTGACGTGTTTTCAGATCGATCCGCATTCCAAGAAGCGTATTGATCATCGTAAAGCCATCTGCCCCACCGCTTTCGATTGCTTGTGCAATGGGCACGATATCCGTCACATTAGGGGAAAGTTTCACATAAACTGGTACACTTGCAACCTTTTTGACAGCTTTCGTCAATTGAAAGGCAACGTCTGGGTCTGTCCCAAAGGCAATGCCGCCATGTTTGACATTCGGGCAAGAAATATTCAACTCGATCGCTTTGACATTCGGCGCTTCACCAATTTTACGACAAACCTCGACATAGTCTTCTTCACAGGCACCAGCGACATTCGCAATGATAGGTAAATCTGGATAGACAGCTAATTCTGGTAACAGTTCATTCATGACAACTTCCAGACCGGGATTTTGCAATCCGATCGCATTCAACATACCGGAGGGTGTTTCCGCCACACGTGGGGTGGGATTACCAAACCTTGCATGTGGCGTTGTCGCCTTGACCATAATCGACCCCAATTGATTCAAATCGTAATATTTCCCATATTCTTTTCCAAATCCAAAGCATCCACTGGCTGGCATGATCGGATTTTTCAATTCCAAACCTGGGAGCTTAACTGCTAAGGGATTACTCATAAGACAACCTCTCCTACTTTAAAAATTGGCCCTTCGTCACACACCTTGACACTTTTTGTTCCAGTTTCATCATCCGGTCGATGACAAACGCACGCATAACAAGCACCGATACCGCAAGCCATTCGTGATTCTAAGGACAATTGGACATTTGGGTGATCCACAAAAAGTTGTTCGACTGTTTTTAAGAGACCATTTGCACCACAAGCAAAGACAGCTTTTGGTTGCTTATGAGTACTCATTAGCAGATTCCCGACGTTTCCATGGATCCCATAAGTACCATCATCCGTCGCTACTCTGATTTCACCTAATTCATGAAACTTTGCTTCATGGTACATGACTTCTTTTGATGCAAATCCTAAAAAATTGGTGACTTTTACGTCCCGCATATTCAGTTGTTTGGCTAATTCATATAAAGGTGGGATACCAATTCCTCCCCCTACGATGAACACTTCATCTCCTGCGGACAACCCAGATAGATCAAAGCCATTGCCTAATGGACCTAAAACGTCTAAAGAATCGTCAGCTTTCAACGTAGAAAATTCTTTCGTTCCTTCACCTTCGATTCGATAGATGATCTGGCAAGTGTGGTTTTGTTGATCAATCGAATGGATACTGATGGGGCGGCGTAAAAGCAAATCTGCTCTAGGTACTCGAATATTCAAAAACTGCCCAGGTATTAACATTTCTTTGACCAATTCTCCTTTTAAAGTCAATTCATAAATACGTGGTGCTAGTTGTGTTTGTTGAATGATTGTCATGACTTCTTGCTTCATATCTGCTCTCCTCTTTGGGATTTTTTCATTGCCAAACATCTCGACAAAAGTGATCCTTTCAGCCAATGTCAGTAACAAGGCGAACGTAAACGATCACTTTTATCTTTGTTTAGGTGCCTACAAGCTATTTTAACTATTACTTAATCGTTATAGGAACTGTCACTTTAGAACATGCTGATCAAATCGCTTGTGTTGAAAAAGCTCGAGACTCCATTACCCGAATGATCGCATCCGCTGTATCTAATGAAGTAAATAAAGGAATACCATGTTCAACTGCTTCTCGGCGAATGATAAATCCGTCTTTCGAGGCATTTCCTCGATCTTTATCGATGGTATTAACAACGACCTGTGCTTTTCCTTCTCGAATCAACTCAACAACATTTTTCTCCGTTGCTTTTTCAGAGATTTTAGCAACAGGCGTGACGATCAGCCCATTTTTTTCAAAATAAGCTGCCGTATGCTTGGTAGCTAATAGGCTGTAACCAATTTCTGAAAAACGTTTAGCTAGTGCTAACGCTTCTTCTTTAGTTTCATCAGCGATCGTGAACAAGACGGCACCATAATCTGGTAGGCGTAGACCTGATGCTTCAAACGCTTTGTATAATGCTTTATCTAAGTTTTGATCAGAGCCCATGACTTCTCCAGTAGATTTCATTTCAGGGCCTAAATAGGTATCCACTTGTTGCAATTTAGTAAACGAGAACACAGGAGCTTTCACATGAACAGCGTTGGATTCTGGATATAAGCCATTCGTAAAGCCTAAGTCACTTAACTTTTCACCTAAGATCGCTTTTGTGGCGATTTGAGCCATCGGTATTCCTGTAACTTTACTTAAAAACGGAACCGTTCGACTTGCACGAGGATTGACTTCGATCACGTAAACTTGATTGTCGTGGATCACGAATTGGATATTCATCATACCGATGCAGTTTAATCCACGAGCTAAGCGAATCGTATAGTCTTCAATGGTTTGTTTGATCTCTGCTGAGAGTGCTTGTGGCGGATAAACAGCCATGGAATCCCCCGAATGGACCCCTGCACGTTCAATGTGTTCCATGATTCCAGGGATTAGAACTGTTTCCCCATCACAAATGGCATCTACTTCACATTCACTTCCAAGCAAATAACGGTCAATCAAAACAGGATGTTCTGGGGAAGCTTTCACTGCATGTTCCATATAATCTTCCAAATCTTGTTGATTTTCAACGATTTCCATTGCTCGACCGCCCAAGACATAACTTGGTCTGACAAGAACCGGATAACCGATTTTTGAAGCGATCCCTACTGCTTCTTCTTTACTAGTTGCAGTATCACCTAGTGGCTGAGATACTTCCAGGCTTCTTAAGGCTTGTTCAAATAAATCACGGTTTTCAGCTCGATCTAGATCTTCAATTGTAGTACCTAAAATTTTGACGCCCGCTTGAACTAACGGCTCCGCTAAATTGATAGCTGTCTGACCACCAAACTGGACGATTACCCCAATCGGTTGTTCAAGTTCAATGACATTCATCACATCTTCAAAAGTCAGTGGTTCAAAGTACAGTTTATCAGAGATCGAGAAATCGGTTGAAACTGTTTCAGGATTGCTATTCATGATAATCGCTTCATAACCTGCTTGTTGGATCGCTTTTACTGAATGGACTGTCGCATAATCAAACTCGACCCCTTGACCGATCCGAATGGGTCCAGAGCCTAAGACAAGAACAGAATCTTTTGCGGATCGTTCACTTTCATTTTCAACTTCGTATGAGCTGTAAAAATAAGGCGTCTGTGAAGCAAATTCAGCCGCGCACGTATCGACCATTTTGTATACGGGTTTGATGTCGGATTTTTCACGTAGCTCTCTGATCTGTTTCGCTTCAGTTTTCCACAGTTCAGCAATCTTTTGATCTGTAAACCCGTTTTGTTTCACAGTACGTAAGACGTTTTCATCCTGCGGGTGTTCCAACAGTTCAGTTTCTAGTTCAACGATATGGAGCAACTTGTCTAAAAAGAACAAATCGATCTTTGTCAACTCTGCCAATTCTTCAATTGGATAGCCGCGGCGAATCGCCTCTGCGATATAGAATAAGCGATCATCTTGGGCACGGACGACTTTTTCGATCAATTCACTATCATCGATCATGTTTAGTTCTGGTAGTTCCAAATGGTGTGTCCCGATCTCTAAAGAGCGGACAGCTTTTAATAGGGATTCTTCAATGTTACGACCAATCGCCATCACTTCGCCAGTTGCTTTCATTTGAGTTCCTAAAACTCGTTCCCCATTCTCAAATTTATCGAATGGCCAACGAGGAATCTTAGCAACGACGTAGTCCAAAGCTGGTTCAAATTCTGCATAAGTCGTTCCAGTTACCGGATTCTTCATTTCATCAAGTGTTAAACCTAAAGCGATCTTAGCCGCCAATTTTGCAATCGGGTAACCAGTTGCTTTACTTGCTAAAGCAGAAGAGCGTGAAACACGTGGGTTAACTTCGATCACATAATAATTGAAGCTATGTGGATCAAGTGCAAGTTGGACATTGCAGCCGCCTTCGATTTTCAATGCACGAATAATCGCTAATGATGCATCACGCAACAGCTGGTATTCATGATCTGAAAGGGTCTGACTTGGGGCGAAGACGATCGAATCGCCTGTGTGGATACCCACTGGGTCAAAATTTTCCATGTTACAAACAACAATGGCATTATCAGCCGAGTCACGCATAACTTCGTATTCAATTTCTTTGAATCCAGCAATACTGCGTTCGATCAAACATTGGGTCACTGGAGAAAGGCTCAGACCATTTTCTGCGATCACTCGAAGTTCTTCTTCATTTTTACACATTCCACCACCCGTTCCACCTAACGTGAAAGCGGGACGAACGATGATTGGATAGCCAATTTTATTAGCAAATTCGACTGCTTCTTCAACAGTTGTGACGATTTCAGATTCGGGGATTGGTTGATTCAGTTCTTCCATCAACTTTTTAAATAAATCACGATCCTCTGCTTGATCGATAGCAGATAATTTTGTTCCTAACAGCTCAATGCCTAGTTCATCTAAAATACCAGATTCTGCTAGTTCCATTGCCATGTTCAAGCCCGTTTGTCCGCCTAAAGTCGGTAACAAAGCATCAGGACGTTCTTTTCGCAAGATCCTTGAAACAAATTCTAGTGTGATCGGTTCGATATACACTTGATCGGCAATTTCTTGATCAGTCATGATCGTTGCGGGATTAGAATTTACTAAAACGACCTCATATCCTTCTTCTTTCAAAGCAAGGCAAGCTTGGGTTCCGGCATAGTCAAATTCCGCCGCTTGACCAATGATGATCGGACCTGATCCAATCACCATAATTTTTTTGATATCTGTACGTTTTGGCATGTTTATTTCTCCTCTCCTGCATCCATCATTTCCATAAATTCATCAAATAAATGAAGCGCATCATGTGGACCGGGAGCTGCATCAGGATGGAATTGGACGCTAAACGCTGGATAATGGCGATGTCTAATTCCTTCCACAGTCCCATCATTTACTTCTACATGGGTGATCAGCAACTGATCTGGATCAACTGTTTTTTCATCCACAGCATAGCCGTGATTTTGAGAAGTAAAATCGATCCTTCCAGTCGCGATTTCTCGGACAGGATGATTCAAGCCACGATGACCAAATTTCATTTTATAGGTATCCGCACCATTAGCTAAGGCAAACAATTGATGCCCTAAACAGATCCCGAAAATTGGTATTTTCCCTTGGATTTCTCGAATCATTTCAATAGCTTCTGGTACGTCTTTTGGATCTCCTGGTCCATTCGTCAGCATGACGCCATCCGGTGCTAGGGAGAGAATTGTTTTTGCATCCGTATTATAAGGTAATACGGTTAAATTGCAGTTTCTTTTACTTAGTTCACGCAAAATACTATGTTTCAAACCAAAATCAATGACAGCCACATTTTTTCCAGTTCCAGGACTTGGATATGGTTTACTCGTTGAGACTTGTTGCACTTGGTTTGTAGCTAAAACGGTCGCTTTCAATTGATCAAAAGCATGTTCAAAGGAATCACCAGCATCCACGATACTCGCTTTCATCGTTCCAACTTGACGGATTTTTCGTGTCAAGGCACGAGTATCGATCCCTGAAATTCCAGGGATACCTTTTCGTTTCAAAAACTCGTCCAATGTCATTTGACTCCGCCAATTAGAAGCCACTCTCGCATGTTCTTTGACGACTACGCCCTTGCAAGTTGGTGCGATGGATTCATAATCATCACGGTTGACACCGTAATTTCCCACCATCGGATACGTAAAGGTAATGATTTGCCCATTGAAACTTTGGTCTGTGATCGTTTCTTGATAGCCTGTCATGCTAGTAGTAAACACGATCTCGCCAAACACATTATTATTCGCTCCGAATGCTTTTCCTTTAAAAACTGTTCCGTCTTCTAAAATCAATAATCGTTCCATTTGCTTCACTCCCCTTTGTGCCACGCCAATTTTCCATCAACGAATGTTCCTAATGTTTCGCCCTTGACGTTCCATCCAACAAAAGGTGTGTTTTCGCCTTTCGATAAGAAATCTTTCTTATCGATTGTACTTGAGTGTTCAATATCGAAAATAGCTACGTCAGCTGGTGCCCCAACTGTCAATGTCCCAGCCTCTAACTGGAAGATTTCCGCTGGTTTGGTAGCCATCCAGTTGATCACTTGTTCGAGTGTGAAACGATTGGTTTCAACAAAGTGCGTATAAATCAGTTGGAAAGCTGTCTCACTTCCTACGATCCCAAATGGTGATTCTAAGAAACTTTTGCTTTTTTCTTCTAATCCGTGTGGCGCGTGGTCAGTCGCAATACAATCAATCGTTCCATCAAGAAGTCCTTCAATTAACGCTTCTCGATCTTCCTTTCCTCTTAATGGTGGGTTCATTTTCCAAAAGCCGAAATCTTCGGGGATATCTTCATCAATCAAGATCAAATGATGGGGAGAAACCTCTGCTGTAACTTGGATACCCGCTTTTTTGGCATCACGAATGACCCGCACGCTTTCCTTGGTAGAAACGTGACAGACGTGATAGTGCACACCTGTTGCTTCAGCTAAAAGGAGATCCCGTGCGATTTGTGAGGATTCAGTTACACTTAAAATACCTGGCAAACCTAGTTCTTTTGCTTTATCACCAGCATGCATCACTCCACCGAATAGTAATGATTCATCTTCCGTATGTGCTACCAGTGCTTTGTTATTTTTTGCTGCTTCTTTCATGGCTTGATACATCGTTCCTGCGGTCTGAACACCCACGCCATCATTCGTAAATGCAAATGCGCCTGCTTTAATCATCGCTTCTTGATCCACTAAGACTTCACTTCGAAGATTTTCAGTGATCGGTGCATATTGCAAGACTTTGACCACTGCATCTCGTTTGATCAAGTCATAGACCTGTTCTAATTTTTCCGGGGTATCAGGTACAGGGTTCAGATTAGGCATGGCACAAACAGTTGTAAAGCCGCCTCTTGCTGCTGCTTTAGTACCAGCTGCAATCGTCTCCTTGTATGTAAATCCTGGCTCTCGTAAATGGACATGGACGTCCACTAAACCAGGTGTGATCAGTTGTCCTTTGGCATCAAACACTTCATCAAATTCAGCCTCGGAAAATCCTTCGCCGATTGCTTTGATTTTTCCGTTTTCGATCCAAATTTCTTCAGGTGTTGTTTCATTCTTTCGTGTATTGATTTGACCGTTTTTAATGAGTGTTCTCATCTTTTCTTCCTCCTAGCTTTACGCTTTTCCGTTTAGTACTGCTTCTAAGATCGCCATTCTAACAAAGACGCCATTGCTCATTTGCTGTACGATTCGTGATTGTAGTCCTTCCACAAGGGAATCAGCTAATTCGACATCACGATTGACTGGCGCTGGGTGCATGATGATCGCATGCTTTTGTAATTTCTTCGCACGTTCGACTGTTAATCCATACTCTTGGTGATAGGCTTCTTTCGAAAAACTTTCTTTCCCATCATGCCGTTCATGTTGTACTCGAAGCATCATCATGACATCCACTTGTTCTAATAATTCATCTAATGGCAGGTAGTGCCCATAGACTTCAAATTCTTCATCGTACCATTCACGTGGACCTGAAAAGAAAACTTGTGCTCCTAATCGTTTCAGCATTTGCATGTTTGATTTTGCTACTCGTGAGTGTGTGATATCCCCGACGATCGCTACTTTCAATCCCTCAAAGTAACCAAATTCTTCGTAGATCGTCATCAAATCAAGTAAGCATTGTGTTGGATGTTGGCCACTTCCGTCACCACCATTGATAATCGAGCATTGGATCGTTTTACTTTGGATCAATTCATCATAGTAATTTTCATCTCCATGGCGGATTACTGCAACATCCACACCGAGCGCAGACATCGTCAAGACCGTATCATAAAGGGTTTCCCCTTTTTGTACAGAACTCGTACTCGCTTCAAATTCAATCACTTCTAAGCCTAGTTTCTTTTCGGCTACATCGAAGCTCTTATGCGTACGAGTACTATTTTCAAAAAACAGATTCGTCGCAAAGTATTGCGGTTTTTGTGGTGTCCAGTTTGCTCCTTGTTTAAACTCTTGACCTCGTCGGATCAAGCCCATGACTTCTTGATCCGTTAAAGCTTCCACTGTCAATAAATGTTTTAAACTAATGCGTTCTGATTTGATGATCATGATAGTTCCTCCTTATTTTTCTTCGCTACGTGAAGTTTCGGGTAAGATAAGATTCAGAATGATACCAAGTACAGTTGCTAAAGCCATTGCTGATAACGTGAAGGTGCCTACTTCAAAAACCAAGCCGCCGATTCCGACCACTAAGATCACTGAAGCAATCAACAGATTTTTCTTTTTATCAAAATCGATTTTATTTTCGATCAAAATCTTCATTCCACTCGCTGCGATCACTCCGAACAAGATAAAGCTGATTCCGGAAATTACGGGTCCGGGGATACTTAAGATCAAAGCGCTTAATTTGCCCACAAATCCTAAAATCACAGCGAAGACTGCTGCACCACCGATGACGAATACGCTGTGTACACGAGTGATTGCTAACACACCGATATTTTCCCCATAACTTGTAACTGGAGGACCACCGACGAAAGCTGCAACGATCTGCGCTAAGCCATCTCCCATCAATGTTTTGTGTAAACCTGGCTCTTCAAAGAAATTACGTTTGGTTAATTTATTCAAGACCATCAAATGTCCAATGTGTTCCGTCATCGTAACGAAAGCGATAGGTGCCATCGTCGTTATTGCTCCTAAGTAAAGCTTCGGTTCATATTGAACAAATGGAATCTCGAAGTTTGGTAAAGCGAACCAAGCAGCATCAGCGATCGGCTTTATATCGACGATTCCGAAGAGTAAAGCAACGAGGTAGCCGCAAATGATCCCTAACAAAATTGGAATAAGTCCTAAAAATCTTTTTAGCCACATGTTGAAGAAAATCGTCAATGCTAAAGTGATCAATGCCACGGCAATATATTTAAAATCATAGTTGCCTTGGTTATACATTGCGTTCGTTGCAGCATTCGCTGCTAACCCTAAGCCGATTACCATGATCACGGGACCAACGACAATCGGTGGTAAAATTTTGTCCAACCATGCTGAACCGATCTTTTTGATGATCCATGCGACGATCAAGTAAACCAGACCAGTCGTTACGGCTCCTTGGGCGATCGCTGGGTAACCGTCAGTCTTCATCAGCATTTGCATAGCTGCGATAAAGGCAAAGCTACTACCCAAGTAGGCTGGAATCTTTCCTTTAGTAGTAAAAAGATAAACTAATGTTCCTAATCCTGAGCTGACTAAGGCAATCCCTGGATCGATCCCCACTAAAATCGGCACAAGTACAGTAGCACCAAACATCGTAAAGAGATGTTGTAAACTTAAGCCGATCCAATGTCCTGTTTTTGGGCGATCGTGGATATCTAAAACCGCATCGTGATTATGGAATTTTTTCTGTTCTGACATATCAATTGCTCCTCTATTCTTCCTCTTTCAAAATCATGATTCGATCTTTGCCGTCAAGTTCTTGCATTTCGACTAAGATTTCTTCTGTTTTAGCTGTGGGAATGTTTTTCCCAACATAGTCTGCTCGAATCGGTAACTCCCGATGTCCCCTGTCTACTAAGACAGCCAGAGAAATTTTTCTAGGACGACCATAGTCCATTACTGCGTCCATCGCTGCTCGAATCGTTCGTCCAGTGTAAAGGACGTCATCGATCAAAATCACTTCTTTTCCTTCTAGTGAAACGGGAATATCTGAAGAATGAAGTTCTGCTTCAGCTGGTGTTTCTTTTTTATCATCACGATACAATGTGATGTCCAGCTCTCCGACCGGAACTTCGATGCCTTCTAGTTGCTTCAAACGATCGGCAACTCTTGATGCGATGTAAATGCCTCTTGTTTTTATCCCAATTAAGACAACATCTTGAATCGTCTGATTTCTTTCAATGATTTCATAAGTGATACGTGTCAATGCCCGCTTCATGGTTACTTGATCCACAACTTCTTTTGCTTGCATGTTTGTTTCCTCCTTTTTTATACACAAAAAAACTCCTGCCCTAAGAGGACAGGAGGAATGTCTAGACTAAGTGTACATTTAGATACACTGATAGTTATACTACGTCATTGAGTAATCGATGTTATGGCGCACCATAGCTCTCTTACCCACACCCTTCTTAGCCTCACGGGACTAAACTTAAAGGAACTGATATGAAGTTTTTATGCTTTCGTTGTTAAATACTATACCGTTATCTAAATCAAAATGCAACACTTTTCCTTAGTTTTTCTAAAGTTTTTTCAAAGATTGTTGGAAGCGGTGCTTCAAAGACCATTTTCTGACCTGTGATTGGATGGGTAAAACCTAAGAGCTTCGCATGAAGAAATTGCCCATTTCCTTTCAATGTCTTACTTGGTCCATAAACTGGGTCTCCAGCTAAAGGATACCCTATATATTTCATATGCACACGGATCTGATGGGTCCTACCTGTTTCTAACGTCAACTCTACCAACGTAAAATCATTGAATCGTTCCAAGACATTAAAATGGGTCACGGCTAGTTTGCCATCTTCTCTGACTGCCTGCATTTTACGGTTCACTTTTGATCGACCGATCGGTGCGTTGATCGTTCCTTTTTCATGAGGAATCACTCCATGGACTAACGCTACGTATTTACGTAAAGAAGTTTTATCTTTTAATTGCTTGGCCAAAGATTCATGTGCTAAATCATTTTTCGCTACCATCAACAAACCTGAAGTATCTTTATCGATTCGATGGACGATCCCTGGGCGGATCACACCATTGATCGACGAAAGATCTTTTACATGATACATTAAAGCATTGACCATCGTACCATTCGGATGACCTGCTGAAGGATGGACGACCATGCCTTGTGGTTTATTGACAACAGCAACCGCTTCGTCTTCATAAACGATTTCTAATGGAATGTCTTCTGCTTCAATTGAAAGGGTCTCTGGTTCTGGCACAGCGATCACGATTTCATCATTTTTCTTCACTTTATAATTTGCTTTCACCACTTGTCCGTTGACCGAAACGGCACCATCTTTGAGCCAAAGCTGGATTTGTGAACGACTATAATCGTTGAATAAACCTGTGAGTACTTTATCGATCCGTCCTGTTTCTGTTTGAATCGTTGCGTTTAATTCTGTCATTTTTTCCCTTGTTCCTTTTCATCTAAAATAATGTATATCAAAATAAGAATCACACCACAAACAAGTGTCATATCAGCTACATTGAAGATCGGAAAATTCATAAAATCAGTTTGGAACATATCGACGACATATCCCAATCTTACACGATCAATAAAATTCCCAATAGCTCCTGCTAAAATAAAACTTAACCCTGTCAGCAACCATCGATTGCCCTGTTTGCGATTCTTGACCATCAATGTCACGACAACAATGACAGCAATCACTGTGATTATGACGAAAAACCACATCTTCCCTTCAAGCATACTCCAAGCTGCCCCAGTATTGCGTATATGATTCAACGATAAGACGCCTGGAATCAATGTCTTCGTTTCGCCTAAAGATAAATCATTGACGATCCACCATTTGACCCACTGATCAAGAGCCACTAATAATCCACTGATCATAAAATAAATTGCTAACAAAAAATCATTCCTTTTCTATTTGTTGATAAATATCTCTAGGTCTAATGATCCCCAGTAAGTTGCCGTCAGGATGACCATCTTTGGTAATCAGGACTGCTTCTAGAGTTCCTTGTTCCCGAAACATTGTTTCCACTTCATAAACATAAGTATGTTCAGCTACAAAACGATAATTCGTATATTTGCCATCACTAAAAATCAAATCAGCCGCTTTTTTATCTGTTAAATCAATGGTCCCTTTTTGACTTTCCTTTGCTAGCCAAAAACCAATGACCCGCAATGTCACAAGCGCTACGAATTTCCCTTTATTATACAAAGGAAACTGTGAGTATCGTTTTTTGGCAACCGTTCCTAACAAATCAAGTAAAGGAAGATCTCGTTCAAAACCTGTGACATGTTTCGCAAAGCGAGGTAAAACCTTTGCTGGACGAATCAAGTCTTCTTCAATCTGCTGGATCTTATTGACTGCCCAATCATTGGGTTCAGCAATCACAAAATCCACAGCAATCCGATCGTGAACAATGGCATTTCGTAACTGCGCCAGCTGAAGCAAATCTTCTTCATATTGACGAATCACTGCTTTTTTGCGTTGGGCAAGTCGCCGAACTAACTCAGTAAATCCCATATTGCGGGCGTTACCCATTTCATCTCTCATCCATTTTTCGATCCGATTAAAACTACTTAAAAAAATATCAGAGTTTGCCATCTTTCTCCTCCTTGATTACATAGGCTTGGTTTTTGATGAAAAAAAAGAAGCCTATCATTACAAGTACCACGAACATACTATAAATTAGATTGTGTAACCACAATGCGCTTAATCCACTTCCTAAAAATAAAAAGGGATAAATCTGTAACAATAAGAGATTCATTGTAATGAAGTATCCTTTGGACGGATGCGTTATTGTATACACTGGACTTTTTAACCAATAAAACGAAACTTGCATTGTAAAAGGTGCTTCTAACTTAAGTAAAACCGATTGATTATGATTCAATTGTCCTTTTTTCTTTCCATTGATCCGCAGTTGGATCGGACTACCCATGCCATAAAAACCTGTTCGTCTTGTCACTCGTACGTCCATAACGCCCCTCCTCCTGATGCTTTCTTAGTATACCGTAAAACACCCGAACAAGAAAGTAGATGTCTCAAAGTGTTTGAGTTCCCTATATTTAACTAATTTATAGACATTTTTTGCTCAAATGCAGCGAGTACAGTAAAAGTAGCCAACCAGAAAAACTATTAGAAATCTGTTGTAACATCGTTTTCACTCCTTATATATCCATTAAAGATGTTCGATCGAAAATAAAAGGATGACACAACTATCCGTAATGAATAATTGTGTCATCCTTTTTTACTGTTTAGAAGTATTTTTTTCAACCTCACTTTTTGTAAATCTCCACTTGCTTTAACTACTTTATCGTTCATTGCTTTGCAACAACTAAGTAAAGAATAAAAAAAGAAATATACCCACACCATTATAAAAAACATGGGGCAATATGGCGTACCACACATTAGAAGTTTTTATATAAACGAATCCAAATAGAACGCCGCAGAAAAAAAGGTTGAAATTTCCTCCGTGTACGATTGAAAACAAAAATGAAGAGATTATGAGGAGAGAAGCCTTTGTTTTCCTGTCAGAATGTAAGCTGATTAGACTAAATCTAAAAATCATTTCTTCTAAAAATACACCGTACGTTGTAGCACTTATTATATATTTTTTCAATTCACTATTAGCTAAAGAATTTAGGGGTAAGCTATTTGTATCAGGCAAAGCAGTATTAATGACAATAATACTAACGATACAAAAGACTGCTATAAATATGAGTTTCAGCCATTGTATTTCTACTAATGATTGATAGAGAAGCTGGTGGAACAACACCAAAAACATAAAACTTAGGATCAACGGAAACCAAGAAATCCAATCAAATATGAAATCATATTTGATTGGGATCCCTATATTTGGGATCATAAAATAAATAATAAAGTAACTCAAGCAAAGAATGAATTTCCAATGTTTCTTAGTATTCCTATGTATCATATTGCTACATAATCAATATATTGTGTATTTGCTGTAGCAGTTTGAGTACGAATATATTTATTGTCTACTTTACGATAAACTCGGTAAGTGACCGTTATTCTTGCATTTTGACGATACTTCTTGAATTTTCCGCTTACTGAGTATTCGTTCCCTATTTTAATATTCATTCCGAAGATCGTTGCACCAATTGATAATGTGGTTTTTCTATTGTGGGTTTCTGTACCCAAATATGTACGATTTCCTTTAGAAACACACCAACTTTGAGGTTGTGACCAAGTTTTTGTCTGAATCGATGGTTCGTCTAATACATAGTACTCATCATCACTACAAATTGCTATGCCAGAACTATTCGTTTCATCGGCTAATACTGGAACACACGAAGTTACAGCAGTTCCTAAAGTCAAAAGTGACGTAGACACCAAAATTGTTCTAAATAAATACTTTTTCAAAAATTTTCACTCCTATTTTAGTATTAAAAAAACGTTTTCTTCGCAATGATTATAAATCATTTTATTTTAGACATATGATTGCTATCATAAAAAGCTGTTTTGAACTCAAAATCATCCGTGAAACCGCCATTATTTACTTGTTGACTAACACAATATGTATAAAAACAAGTCAGCCATTGTATCAACATATACAAGAGCTGACTTTATCCTTTTTTTGATTGAAAGAGAGCCATTACCTAATTTTAGGTATTCTCACTAATCATTTTTGATAGATGGCTTTTTTATGAAGCACCCTATCCTCTTTTTTTAGAATAATCCCAGTACTTCCCCATCATTGGTAACATCCATATTCAATGCAGCTGGTTTTTTTGGAAGTCCCGGCATAGTCATGACATCTCCTGTTAGCGCAACGATAAAACCAGCCCCTAATTTGGGAACGAACTCTCTGATGGTAATCGTAAATCCTTCAGGAGCGCCTAGAAGTGTCGGGTCGTCAGAAAATGAATATTGGGTTTTTGCCATACAAATTGGCAGTTTATCCCAACCATTAAGGACAAACTCAGCGATTTGTTTTTTGGCTTTTTTACTAAAGTTGACCCCTTTTCCACCATAAATCTCTTGGACGATCGTTGTCACTTTTTCTTCGATAGTCGCTGTCGGTTGATACAAGGGTTGATAATTTGCTTGCTGACTATCAATCGCACGAACGACCGCTTTGGCAAGTTCAATTCCACCGTCTGCGCCATGCTCCCAAACACTTGCTCGTTGTACGATCACCCCTTGATTTTCGCAAAGACGTTCTAACAAAGTAAATTCAGCTTCCGTATCTGTCACGAACTCGTTGATCGCAACAATTACTGGGATATGGTATTTCTCCATATTGTGGATATGACGTTTTAAATTACTGAATCCTTTTTCCAATGCTGCTAAATTTTCCGTTTTCAACTCTTCTTTAGTTGCACCGCCATGCATTTTCAATGCACGAACTGTTGCTACGATCACGATCGCATCAGGCGCCTTTTTCAAATTCGGAACTTTGATATCTAGGAATTTTTCTCCACCTAGATCTGCACCAAATCCAGCTTCAGTCACCACATACTCCCCTAATTTAAGAGCTGTTTGGGTAGCTAAAACACTATTACACCCGTGAGCAATATTGGCAAAAGGACCGCCATGGACAAATGCTGGCGTGCCATAAATCGTTTGTACTAAGTTTGGTTTGATCGCTTCTTTTAATAGCAGTGCCAATGCGCCTTCTGCTTTGAGATCACCAGCTGTCACTGGCTTTTGATCAAAGGTATAACCGACAACAATTCGAGCTAAACGAGCTTTTAAATCATCGATGTCTGTTGCTAAGCATAAAATCGCCATGATTTCACTTGCTACGGTGATGTCAAAGCCATCTTCTCTCGGCACACCTTGAATCGGACCTCCCAAGCCAACAATCACTTTTCGCAGTTCGCGATCATTCAAATCGACGACACGTTTCCAGATCACACGACGTGAATCGATTCTCAGTTCATTCCCTTGGTGGATATGATTGTCTAAAAGTGCAGACAATGCATTATTAGCAGACGTAATCGCATGCATATCGCCAGTAAAGTGTAAATTGATATCTTCCATTGGTAATACTTGTGCATAGCCTCCGCCGGCAGCACCACCCTTGATTCCCATGACTGGACCAAGGGAAGGTTCTCTTAACGCAATCACTGCTTTTTTACCAATTTGATTCAATGCGTCCCCAAGACCTACCGTGATGGTCGATTTACCTTCTCCAGCTGGTGTAGGATTGATGGATGTAACTAAAATCAAGTGACCATCTGGTTTTTTCTTTAATTTCTTGATGGTGGAAAAATCGATTTTCGCTTTATATTTTCCGTAAAGCTCCAGGTCATCTTGTTGGATATCCAATTTTTCCGCAATTTTAATAATCAATTTTAACTCTGTTTCTTGTGATATTTGTAGATCGCTCTTCATCAAATTACCCCTTTACACGAACTTTATACCCAAAACAAAAGACTTTGTTCAGTTATATCTATTATACCTTTTTTTATTTTAAAACAACATAGGCAAGATTGCTTTTTTAATTTAATTGACGTATATATAAATACTCTTTATAATGTTAGTTATGATCAGACTTTAGAAAGGTCGTGAGAGCTTTGACCACAGGAACTGTGAAATGGTTTGACAACAAAAAAGGATATGGATTTATTAGTTATGATGAAACAGAAGAAATATTCGTCCATTTTACTGCAATTGAAGAAGAGGGATTCAAAACCCTTGAAGAAAATCAATCTGTAGAATTTGAAATAATCGAAGGAAACCGTGGGGCACAAGCCGCTCATGTCAAAAAAATGATCTTATAAGAAAGTTTCAACAATAAGTAACTTCTCTTCAAAACAGAAGAGATTGCATCAAAAATATTCAATTTAAAGAAAGACCGATACTCCGCAAAATGTTCTTTGCAAAGTATCGGCTTTTTTATAATTTTATAATTGCTTGAACGATAGAAAATCAACTTATGCTGCGTCTCTTCCATACAGTACAACGTTCACTAATATTACAAAATCTCACTTTTCAATATAAAGATACATATTTCTGTTTGTTTTCTGATCCTATCGAAAGAAGGTTATCTCGAATTTATCAGATGATTTGAAAAAGACTGCTCGACTGTATTGAAAACTTGATTTCTAGCGTTTGCTTTAATATTTTTTACAAATTTCTTTTCTTTTTTCTTCGCTATTATTTCTTCTCGTTGTATCTATGCATCCTTCTCACTTATTTCCGAGTGAATGATGTCTTTCGCATCAGATTGTTTTCTTTTCAACATTAATTGCCATTTTAAAAGAATCTTTCTAAATCGAGACAACGGATTTAAAGAATCGACAATCCGAACAAGGGCTTGATTGTTATATAGCCTTGGTTGATAATCTTTTTTGATTGCTTTTATACCATTTTTTTACCGAGCTTTTCTAATAACTAGTTTCAACGATCACTTTCACTATTTATGATTCGTTCATTTATGTATCTTCTTGAACTGGTTCCTGAAGTTATTTCCTGCGAATCAAACCCAGCCATGATATTTTTTAAGTCCTGAAGGTTATACCCCTGTGTTTTGCTGTTTTCTTTTTAAAAATTGCCAACCATTTATCACTCCTAATTGCTCAAAACACTGAATCCAACGATTGACATCAAAACTATGTGAACCCATAGAAAGATTCATCTCGTTGAGGTGATAGATGTCTGTTGACTCCTGGAGTAGCCCTTCTGCTGATTCGCAAAATTTCTTGAAATTTGCGCATTTTTCCAACTCGCTTGATTTGTTGCACGGACAGATAGCGAACGTATTTCTTGTTTATTGTTCGAACTACCTTGTTTCACTCTTGATGTCTGTGCTTTTTTCATCTGTGTTCTTTTGACATTTTCCTTTCTTTTATTTAGCTTTTCCAAGTGCATTCTCCGTAGTTTTGTACCTCTCGTTTTCCATATTCCTTTTATCTTCCTACCGTTCCTCCGCCATAGTCTCACTATCTTCCTACCGTTTCTCCGCCATAGTCTCGATAGCTTCGCACCTCTTTTTCTTCGTATTTCTTTTGCATGTATCCTAATAAAGTGGACACTTTTTTTGATATACTATTAAATGAATA